>Ga0068705_10000008_pt1 | contig 115291 bp, 87 predicted proteins | sample YNPMSTMetaG_FD_65631 | JGI IMG/M metagenome (GOLD analysis project Ga0068705, IMG submission 65631) | Anoxygenic and chlorotrophic microbial mat microbial communities from Yellowstone National Park, USA - YNP MS-T MetaG | ecosystem: Environmental > Aquatic > Thermal springs > Hot (42-90C) >... | reverse complement strand
TGATAGTTTTTTTATTGCTTGGAAATAATTTGCTTTAAGTCCCCCAACACTTGTTCCTAAAAGTTTTGAAATTTCTTCATAGCTTAAATTATCAAAATATCGTAGTGCAAATGTTTCACGTTGTTTTTCTGGTAATTTCGTAAGTTCCAAAAGAAACCTTCTTTCCAACTCGTTTCCTAAATAATATTGTTCAGGACTAAAATCTTTTTGTTTTTTAATTACGTCATTATTATCGTCGATTCTCAAAAAACTCATAAGTTTTTTCTTACGAATAAAAGATAAACACGTATTAACCGTTATTCTGTATAGCCAAGTTTTTAAAGAACTGTTTTGATTGAACTTGTGCAAATTATTCAGCGCCTTTATGAACACCTCTTGTGTCAAGTCTTCAGCATCGTCGTACGAACCAACATACCGCAAAGCAACCGCAAAAACAAATTTTTGATATTTCCTTATTAATTGTGTTGCAGCTTTGTTGCTTTTATTAGCGATATATTCCTGTATTATGTATTTTTCCTCTTGATCTAACAAGTTCGCTTTTCAAATGTTTAATAATTAGACAAATTTAAACACAAAAGGTTTAATCAAAAAAATTAAATTTTTCAGATAATTATTACCTTTGGTGAGGCTGTTATTTTTTGTTAATTTACATTTTTTAACACTAAATTTCGGAGAATTTATGAAATACTTTAAATTTCTTATTTTTGTTGTATTAATTATGTCATGCTCTAAAACAGGTGAAAACACGAAAAAAATTGATATGAAAAATGAAAATGAGAAGATGAGTTACACAGTTGGTTATGATTTAGGTGTAGCATTCCGAACTGATAGCTTCCCATTTGTCGAAGAAGCTTACTTGCAAGGACTTCGCGATGGTTTTTCGGACGACTCCTCCGAAACAAAAGCTCAAATCAAAAAAGAAGAACGTCGCCAGCTTAATATGCAACTTATGGAACGTATTCGACAAACTCAAGAAAACCGCCAGCAGCGCGAGCTTGATGAATTTCGCAGCAAAAATGCTGACAAATATAAAACCGATGGTATGAAATTCTTGGAGGAGAATAAGAAAAAACCTGGTGTAGTTGTGCTCCCCTCAGGTATCCAATATAAAGTGCTAAAAGCCGGCAACGGTCCGAAGCCATCCACTAATGATGCTGTAATGATGAAGCTTATTGCTAAATTTACTGATGGCACTGTTTTCGATACTTCTGCAAAAGATAATCCTGTCTATTTGCCTATTAAAGACTTGATCAAAGGCTGGCAGATTGTAATTCCAATGATGAATGTCGGTTCTCGTTGGGAAGTCGTTATCCCTTATGAACTGGCTTACGGCGAAAAAGGTTATGGTACAGTTATTCCACCTTATGCAACACTTATTTTCGAAATGGAACTTGTTGAAATTGTTAAAAAGTAGATATTTAAATTAGGTTATTCTTCAAAGTTTCGAAGATTATAGCATAAATAATATTTAAAATGGCGACTCATAAGTCGCCATTTTTACCAATTTTATCTTTTCTCTATTACTACTATAACACATCTATTTAGTGCTCTCCCCAATGGTGTCTTGTTATCGAAAAGATATTGATTAGTGTATTCAATTGAATAATCGCCTTCGCGCAAACCAAGTATTTTTACAGCTGATTGAGCTCTTGCTTCTGCTAATTTTCTATTGTAGGTTGCTCCGCCAATATTATCAGTAAATGGGATAATTGTTATTCTTTTATTGCGGATATTTACGTCATCATAAACTTTATTTCGCACTCTTTTGTCAACGTATGAAAACTCCGAACTGTCGTAATCGAACAGTCCTAATACTGCATATTCTTTACCTTCGCTTGTGTTAACCAGAATATTAATTTTTGCCAGTTGAGGTTTGATGTAAAACAGACGTTCTTTTTCGAGTATGATCCCATTCTTTAACTGAACTGTTGATTTAACTCGTAATGGAGTTGAAACAAAACCTTTATGAAGATAATAATCATCAATAATATTAAATCTACTGTTTATTTTATCATTCTCATAAAATATACTATCATCGATAATCACTTTGATATTATATTTTTCAAATTCGAATGGAATTTCTGCATTAATAAAGACAACATTACGATCTCTTGAATAATATCTTTTTTCGCTTTCTTTATAATGAGTGAAATTTATATTACCAAATTCCTTGTATTTAAAATGTGCAGTTATATATTCATCTGAAATTCTGCTTTCAATACTGTCCTTTGGAATTATATTTTCTTGAAATTCGTATAAATCTATAGTATTAGGTGCAAATTTTCGCACAATCTCAAGTATTTTTTGTTTGCGTTCCTCGAATGCTTTAGGACTTTCATCTTGCAAACGATTTATTTTTACAAGGACGTTTACTTCGTTATTCCGAACGAAATTAGCAAAGGCACTATCTAAGTCGAACTTCTTAGCAATTGAATTGATTGGAATTAGCGTGTTGTAAAGTTCGCCGCTGTTTTTCTTAAAGTAAATAACTGTTGGGAAAAGAATGACTTCTGCTGGCATATCAGCAAAAATTGGAATAATTATATTCATACTATCTTTAAGTTCAACGTTTGAGTATTTGCATATTATTTTATAATCGTAATTTGGTGACTCGGGCAATGCTGGTTCGGGCATTGGTGGAATAAGTGGTTGAATTTTGGGTTCTTCTTTCTTTTTAGGAATATTATAATTTATTGCAATACCAATTTTAGAATTCCAAATTTTCCAGTTAGTATTTTTTACTACATCGTTTAATCCTATGTTCATTTCTAAGTTAGGTTTTATACTTAGATTGGAAAAATTAATCGAGTAATATGAAATTCCGAAGCTCAAAGAATACAAAACAGATGAAAGTTCGTTTAAACTACCGCTTTGCTCTGCTCTTTTGCGACTTTTAGTATCAGAATAAAAGATATAACTTGGTTTTTTTAGTTTTTCAACTTTATATACATCTTTGATAACTGGAAAATCAAAGTGCATACCTAATGAACATTCCAACGGTATATCAATTTGAGGTGAAATGTTAAGCTTTGTAATTAAACCAAGTGTTTTCAAATTTATATCAAGTATGTAATTTGAAATAATTTTTTGTGAATTATTACCTTCAATATAATATCCGATAAATTCATCAATAGAATATTTTGCTGATTGATTTGAAAAATTTGTAGCAATTATGTAAGACAAGTTAGTTCCAAAAAGTTTTTCAGAAAGTCTTTGCTCTAATCCCAACGAAAAATGTTGCCCAATCCCGAAAGCAAAATCGTAATTTGTACAACAACTTGGATATCCTGGCAAGCTTCTGAAATTTGAGCTGTAAAAATTACCCTGTATCGCAATTGAACTAACAATCGATGTATTTTTATAATTTGTATCTTGTTGGCTATGTGTTATATTTATAAAACTTAAAAAAATAACCAAACTTAAAATGATTTTTTTCACAAAAAAGCTCCAGATTATCTCATAATAACAATTTTTTCAGATATTACACTATCGTTTATATTCAAAATCAATCGGTAAGTTCCATTACTAATGTATGAAACATTGATTGAGAAGTTATTTAGTCCTGCTTTTATTAAAATATCATCTGTTTTGAGAACCGTATTACCAAATAAATCAACTATTTGAATGGAACCATTTTGCTGCTGTTTTGCCTCGATAGTAATGTTAATTTTATCACTTGCGGGTATAGGTTTTATTGATTTTATAAAAGTAGAATTTGTTGAAATTAGCCTGTTCTCGCAGATATTGATGAGCTTGAACTCTCCGTTTTTGGTTAAAGTATTGACAGAGGTTCCCCAGTAAGGTGCCTCTACCCACTCAATTGGTGATTGAATAATATCAGCAAGCCCTGCAATACCAGAAATTTCGCATAGTGTGCCATTTGTGTGATTAAAATCACCGTCTATCCTAAATTTTATATGTCTTTTATTATTTATGATATCATTAGCCAAAATTTTTGCATTTCCAAAAGTTGAATATATGCTCTGTGGTAGAAATATTCTTGGGTTTATCGCGATTTCACCTTCAAAAAAACGCTCACCTTGATACGGATTGTTTTCTGCATTCGAGAACTTTATCTCAATTTTTGCATTCTTTCTCGGATCAGCTTGTGTTTGACTAATTTCAAGTACTGATGAAGCTTGATAATTGTCTATTGTTATATCACTCGATACAAGGCAAGGTTCAGCGACAAACTGTAATTTTACAGGTTCAGAAGCAAATTGCACCCGTTTTATGCTAAGAACTATTGATTTATTTATTTCCAATTTAATTGGCAAGCTGTTTTCTAAAAGGAAAAAGCCTTGTGGTTCAAAGGATACTTCTGTTAGTGTTATTGCCTGCTGACTTGTATTTTTGACTTCAATTGTCCGAATATTGATTTCATTTATAAACATTAATTTGTTATGACTAACTGTGAGAAATGTTCCAATTCCTTTACCTTTTATAGTTGCCAATTTTATTACATTCGACTGATTTGAATGGTAAATGAGTATTTTCCCAACATATTCTTTGAGTTCTTGCGGTTGGAATGAAAAATTCACATATAATGTTTCATTTGGTTTGATTATTGTATCTTTTATGATATCTTCTACGTGGAAAATATGCGACAAGGTTGGCTCGATTTCAATTTTATTTATCAAAACATTAACAGTATCATCGTTTCTAAACAATGGGAATTTTTTTATAGTCTTATTCTTAATGCAAGTTTCATCGAAAGAATAGCCCGAAGCATTTAGCAATGTTAGTTTTCTATCCAAGCTTTTAAATGATATTGGTACAACAAAGTTTTTAAAACAAGAGTTTATAATAATCTCATCATTTATTATTCCTGTGTCCAGTGGTATAAAATCTATTAGCAAATCATAACAATTGTTTGGTAACAATGTATCAACAAGATTTGTATTAAGCACTCTGAAATGTGTTCCATTTTTTGGAGAAATATTATAAAAATAAACTGGTACTTCACTATTGTTACAAATATGTGTAGAAAAACGATAAATATTCTCTGTCCCAATAATAAGCGGTTGAATGTTCAGTTCTGCGATGGATAAATTTGCAGCAATTATTCTAAAATTATTATCCGAAGCATCAAGTTCTGGATATGAAAAAGAGCGATGTTTAAAATTTGCTTCTCCTGATGATGACGAAAGTATTGCAAAACCTTCTGGATCCATCTTCATATCATTCATTGTATTTGGATGCCCCGATAGAACGGATTTGGCATCGGAACCAGTTAAGTCATACATCACAATTTGATCCAAATTTGGCGAACCAATTACTATTGCTCCGGATGAAGGACTAAAATCAATCTCAATTGGTGTGTTTACTGCTGGACGAAATATCCGTACAACACTATTTTGCAGCAAGTCATACAGATATGTGTCTGTTCCCGAGTTGTCCTCTTGCATTACTGAAATTGCAAGTAATTTACCGTTTGGCGAAAACTTTATATTTGTTGGAATAGCAATGCCATCTAAGTAAAATTCATTTAATTTTGTGAAATTGTTCACACTTTTGACTTCGTATATAGTTATTCGTCCGTCAATTTCAATTATAGCGATTGTATCTCCCGATTTATTGAAACTTATGCTGCTTATAGGCATTTTAGTGATAACTGAATGCAACAGATTTCCATTATCTATACTTAATATGTTAAATTTAGGTTCAAATGAACTTTTTGTTATAAAAAATCTATTCTTTGGATCTTTATAAACTTTGTTAACATCAAAATCTAAATTAATAGTTTTAGTCGGCAAAGATGAGCCGACTTTAAAATACGCAATACTTGGATTAGAAAATAAATTCTTTTTATAAAAATATGCGATTTCATCATTATTGATATATTCAACAGCGATATTATAATAAGTGCCGCCTGATAAATTCTCGAAATATCGATTTATTGGTGAGTTTGGCTGATTGTAGATGTCGAATTCATAAATTTTGCCTTGCGTATTTGCTCCTATAGCACGTGTTCCATTTGAATTAAAAGCAATTTTTGTTATATTAGACCAGTCTTCTTTTAAAATAACTTCATTAAACTTTGTGAATTCCTGTCTAACACGTACTAAAGCTTTCTCAGTTTCAACATTTGGCACAGTCCATTTGTATGTTGAGTCTGTTACTTTTGCAATTTGTTGCCAACTACTACCACCATCAGCTGAAAATTCAACAATTACAGGCTGATCTTTTGAGTGACCTTTCCATTTTATATCGTAAGTTTGGCAAGGTGTTAGTATTTCGTTACCATTTGGTTGAATTAGTTGTAGCATAGTTGTTTGCTTTACTTGGAATTTCCCACCAACAAGGGCAATATTTTTTACCATACCGTTGTTATAATGAAATTGCATCAAAGCACGTAGTGGACGATCATCTGGCGGATTATACATCACATCAACAAGGTAATGGTCGCTAAATTCCATAACCATCGGCGGGCGGGAGGTCATATCGAATGGTGTGCCTTGCCAATTGTACGAAAAGTAAGGGCTTGTAAATGTTATAGAGTCTAATTTAAGACCGTCAGTAATAGTGTTTTTATTTACAAATGCAACAACGCTTATTTGATATTTTGTTGTATTATAAAATGATATTTCTTTTATAACATTCCCGCTTTTTCTCTCCTTTATAACAAGCATTGGTAAGCCCGGATTTTCATATAGAAAGTTTAATCGCTCTGTCTCTCCTGCGTAGGAAACAACAACTGTCAGCGAAAGCATAGGAATGTCGTCTGGTTTTTGAGGATGAATATACTGTGGATATACTTCATATGGTGATGTCCAAAATAAAGCATATTTGGTTTTGGTTAATTTAATTATACTATCAGGTTTACGAGCCCTTGTCCCTTCAACGATTAAAAAATTATCAAGAGTTAAATCTTCTAATAATGTATTATTTTGTTTTACTTCTAACTCAATATAGCCTTTGGGTGCATTGTTTAAATCAAGATTTGTATAGCTAATAACTAATTTTGCATTAAGCTCAATTGCAATGATAAAAAATGATATTAAAAATACATATCTGAATGCTTTCATCTAATTTCCTAAAGAAATATAAATTTACGTTTTATTAACAATTAAAATGTGAAATTAGTTACAAACTAATCCTGCCAGATATATTCGAATAAATAGTAGGAGAGCAATATATTTAAGCCACTATAAGCTAAAAGCAGATTAAAATCATTTATTGCTTGCGAAAACTTTATTCCTTCGACACAATCAATTGTTAAATTTAGTCCAATGAAAATCAATGGGAGAAGTACGGGGAACGACAAAACGGGGAATAGGGCATTCTTGCTACTTGCTTTGGAAATTAATGCTGAAATAATCGTTGTTGCAGCTGCAAGTCCAATAGAGGATAGACTAATTGTTATAACGAATACATCCCATGAATTAATTTTAACCTGGTTTATGAAGAATAAAAATAAAAAAACAGCAAGAAAATTTATCACAAGGCTTAAAAGTGTATTGTAGAATAATTTCCCAAAATATATGTGATTTGTTTTGCATATAATTTGAAGAAACAATGTTGTTGAGCGTTCCTCCTCTTGAACAAAAATTTTTGCTAACCCTATCATTGCTGCAAAAAACATCACTACCCACAACAATCCACCAGCAATTTGGCTGCTTATTGGTTCGTTGCCGATACCAATACCGATTATCGTAATTGTTGTAATTACAAATAGTCCCACTGTTGCAAATGATGACTTGGTACGAAATTCACTGAATAGTTCCTTATAGACAATACCGATTATTTCTCTCATAGCTTATATTTAACACCAATGATTAATGATATTTTGTTATATTTCCAAGTACCATCGTCAATTAAATCCATTATGTGAAAGTTATAGTTTATTTCTGAAAATGAGTAAATTCGTTTGTATATTCTAAAATTAAGTCCAAATCCAAAATCCAAACCAAACACAAAAGAACGTAAAGAATTAAGCTCTTTTGGTGCATCATTTGGTCTTATTTCTCTTTTATCATTTGAATAAACAAAGTCAATTGGTTCTAATATTTCTCGGGTTAAATTAACTTCTTTTGATAGGTTTAAATCAAAGCTAATTCCAATTCTTGTATAAATAAGCTCATTTATAATGTAATTTACTGCAAATATTGCTTGTAGATAATTACCCCTAAGTTCCAAATTCGTTTGTTCACGGAATAATTTTAGCTCGCCAGTGGTTATATCTCTAACATAAGCAAAATTTGTGTCAGGTGCAGAAATTTTGCCAACATAGTTTTCATAAGTAATGTAAGATGAAATATGCCAGTCGGGATTTATTGATTTCGATGCAAATAAACCAAAGCTAAAAGTGTTTGAATTGCTATTTTCGAATTTGCCTTTAGCTTTTATGTTTCCAGAATTTATAAAATTCACTTTATTCATTACAAATGATGGCTTTATAAAAAATCCAAAATTCAATCCATAATCAATTGCACAATTTACATCCAATCCACTGTTCAATGAAAATTTAAAAACACCTTCATAATAATCATACACATAGCATACAGTAAAAATTGCTTCGTTTAATGCGACATCTCTTACTCGGAACGATAGTCTACCTTCTTCCGATGTTACTTTTGGATTAATCTCAATGTTTAATTGTGGGGTTGCTTCCACAATATTGGGTTCGCTAAAATCAATGTTATTATTTGAAATAATTTTCAAATCTTTTATCCCTGTATCATCAGGTTTATCATCTCGAATAAGTAAGACAAATTTATTTGAAATATATCTTGCCTCCACAGTCGGCGGATTAATATCTCGTTCGTATTCATATTCCATAAAAGATTGCCCGCCCATAGTACCATAGGCATCAAATGCGTCCATTCCCTTGCCAAAACCATAAGAATACATTCCAAATGGCAAAGCACCTTCAATAACATGGCTTCCATAAGGTATCGATATATAAGCAATAGAATATCTGCTCAATCCGAATGGCTTAAATTCCGTCGAGTCAATAGGTTTGCCGTTTAGTTGTATAGTTTTAGCAGCTTCAGTTGGTACGACAATGTTTATAATATGTTCCCATTCACCGCTTACAGGAGTTGCAAAACGATATTTTCGCAAAAACTGCTGGGTTGGGCTTATAAGTAGCATCATAGGATCGCCGATTGAATCGCCATTTTTAAATCCTTGAGAATATTGTGCAACCAATACAGGCTTATCAGCTGTAATTTGTATATCCTGGTCTGTTGTTCGTTCAAAATATTGCCCACTTTTAAGAACGGTTACAAGATTTGTATTCTCAAAAACTTTTGTTTCTGGAAAATGTGCCAACACCCGATAAGTATATTTAGTGCGGAATTTAAATTTCCCAATGTAATAGTGTTTTCCCCAAGATGATATAGGTGGCAATTGCTCAGCCAAATGATTGCAAGCAATAATTTCTGGTAATACACTTGGCACATAAGAACATTGGTGCCCACCAAAAACGGCAATTTTTTTGTTGGCACGGATTAAAGTACCTGTTAAATCGCTTTTCGCAGTTCTAGTGCCAGCCACTTGATAAACATCTCCACGATTTAACGTTACTCTGAATGTTTCGCCAGCTTTCTGTCCTGAATATGTTTGAACACTTGGTGTAATTTCGACGATTGTATTGTTTTCCGTTGCTACAATTGCAGCAATTGATAGCAAATCGTCCGTTACATAATATGACATTACTCTATATTCTGTTCCAAGCACCTCCACAGGCAGCCCAAGATAAGTGTCTGTTGTCTGATAACGCCTATTTAGTCCATAAACCGTAATTGGATTATCCGCAGTAATATGTATTCCTTGACCGACCTCAATATTATCGAAACTACGAACTTGCGCTCTAATGTCAATTTTTACGTTTTTTATAGTACCTGCGGCAACAAATAGACTGTTTCGATAATTTATGCTTTGAATTTCAATTATAACATTTGCATCTTTATCACTTGTTATAAAAAACTCAAGTTGTAATTCGTTTGATTTTGATAATTTTCTCTCGTCATCTTTAAAGTTTTTCAAAAAGCATAACCAAAATTCGCGTCCTTCGGGATTCTTGATAGATGTCTTAACGTTACTTGTATCTTGAGCCAACAGAAAATAATTATTTATTAGAATAAAAAATATCAATATTGAAAATACCTTAACTTTCATTATTCCATCATTTAATGTATATAAAATTTGTTTTGTATGTCCCATTTTTTGTTTTCATAACGAAATAATAAATTCCAGCTGAAAATTTTGTAACAATAGGAGAGAATATTAATTTATAAGTGCCTTTAGATAATATTAAATCATTTGTAATTTCAATTTTTTCATCTTTTTCATTGAAAATAGAGTAACGATAATCACCAGTATTTGTAGGAATTGTTGCAATTTTCCTTCCATCTGTGTTGTAAATATAAAATTCAACATTGGTTTGTTCTTCAATAGTAAATTTTACTGTTGCTTCATAATCAAAAGGATTAGGATAAAAATACGATAAATTTTCGATGTATTTCTGCTGAACGATCGGTGATTTTGTATAAATCTTTGCACTGCGAAATTCGCAATCGATTTTATTACCATCTACTACTAATGAAATTGGCTTAAGCGTTGTGATGCTGTCTGGTCCAACTAACGCTTCGATTTGCAATAAAAATAAAATTCCAATAAAGTTTGCTATAAATCCATTACTACTAATTTTTACTTCTGAACTGTCCCATTTGTGATATATCCGCTCAATTTTCAAGTTATTATCGGTAAAACCATAGTTTTCACCACCAATTGCAGATTTTATATCCAAATTTAAAGCATTGTAAATGATACTTATTTTAATATTCCCTGAATTAGGTAAATTCATATTTCCTACAACAGGTATATAATATCGTTCGCCATTAGGTATAATAGTGTCATTTATCAATATCTTATTTTCGGCGATAGTCAATTCTGTTGCAATCAAGAATAAAATAAAATATAGGATTTTTTTCATCACTTATTCATTAATTAATTCCAGAACATTATAATTTAACTATTAAAAACAGCAAAATCAAAATTATAATTAATATTAATCGATTATATTCAAAACTTATTTCTTTCGAAGATGCTATTTTTGATAAAATTTTGTCTTGAAATTGAGTTATATCAGAAAATTCAGTAACTTTATAATGTAAACTTTTAGATTTTATAGCCAATTCTTTAAATAATTCATGGTTAGCCTTTGTTGTAAAATCTTTATCAAAATGTTTGTAAACATTGGATTTAACAATTTCCTCTTTTGAACTTCCAATTGAAATAAAACAGCATCTGATACCTTGCTTTTTTATATCATCTAAATATTTTTCACTATCTCCATCAAAAATTTCACCATCTGAAAATATAAAAATTATCTTATAATTCTCATTTCTTGAAAAGTTTGAAAGAGATTTTTCGAATACTTTCTCCAAATTTGAACCTTGAAAAGAAAAATCATTTGGATTAAGTCCAATAATAGATTTACTCAAAAGCTCTTTGTCGTTTGTAAAAGGCAACATAATATATGCATTCCCAGCAAACGCAACTAATGAAATGGGGCTGTTCAAATTATTTATCACTTGTTGACTTAAATCCTTTGCTGCTTGCAAACGGCTACTATTTTGGAAGTTTGCAAGCATACTACCAGAAACATCTATGGCTACGATGACTTCGGCATTTTCATCAAAAGTAGATTTAATTTCGTAGCCTAAAAAATAAAGATGCAGAAAATACAGTCCAACAAAAAATAATACCGTAAACTTAACAGCAATAATTATTTTGAATTTACTTGTATTTGTTTTTTTATAGAAAGTTTTTTGAAGAGCAGTTTTCCAGCGAAGGTACTTGATAAAAAGAAAAATTAGAACAGATGAGTAGATGAAAAACAAAAAATAGTATAAAAAATCATTATTCATTTGATTAAAAAAGTTCAAACATAAATGTATAATGGATTATTTACCTAATTCTCTCTTGATTTTTTCGACCTCTGCAAATAAATCAGGCAATTGACGCAAACAAGCTTCAATTTTAAATGCAAGCATTCGCTCTTTTATAGGACTTCCAAAATATGCGCCCGGCTTTGTGACAGATTTGGAGACACCAGATTGTGCAATCAACAAAACATCATCAGTTGTTTCAAGATGACCAGCAAAACCAACCTGTCCACCTATACGATTTCGCTTGCCGATTTTTGTGCTACCGGATATTCCTGCTTGTGCAGCAATGCCTGTGTGTTCGCCAATTGTACAGTTATGTCCCACCTGAACAAGATTATCTATTTTAACACCATTTTCTATTATTGTGCTCCCCAATAAAGCTCTGTCTATGGTTGTATTGGCTCCAATTTCAACATTATCTTTGATTACTACATTTCCAATTTGTGGAATCTTTTGGAATTCACCCGTTTCTTTATTTTCTAAGTAGCCAAATCCATCTGCGCCAATAATTGCACCCGAATGAATTATACAATTATTACCTATCTCAACTTCTTGATAGCAAACAACACCTGAATTTATTTTTGTATTATTACCAATTTTAACATTCTCATAAAGCACAACATTAGGCATTAAAACTGAATTTTCTCCGATTGAGCAACCATCTGCTATGTAACAGTATGCACCAATCTGAACATTTTTGCCAATTTTTGCGCTTTCCGAAACAACAGCAGTTGGATGAATAAAGCTTTTCGGTATATTTCGAATGTTTTCAAAATATAAGATAAGTGAAATAAATGCCTCATAGGGTTTTTCGCAACGTAAAAAAGCTTGATTTTGCTTTGGTGACTTTTTATAATCTTTCGGCACAATTATACACGAAGCTTCTGTCTTATCTAAGTATTTTTCATAATCCATTCGTGCAAGAAAAGTAAGCTCGCCAGCTTTTGCATCTTCTATTCTTTGTAGCTTTGTTATTAAAATACCGCCGTCGCCTTCGATTTCGCCGTTTATAATTTTAGCAATTTCTGTTACTGTCAAATTAATCATAGTATTCCTTTTTATTATTTTCTCTCAATTTCACGCTCTTGTTTCATTTTCTCTTCGGGAGTTAAGTTTTCTTGCGGTTGCTTGTCTTGCGGCTTAGTTGGTTCACTTGTTTGAGTGGAACGGCTGCGTCTGCGAGTGCGATCGGTTGGCTGTTCTTCTTGTTGTTGGTTACGAGGGTCATTTTTAATCTTCTGTTCTAATTCTTTCTCAAGCTTAGATACATCCACACCCAATCGGCGAAGCACTTTTACCGTAATATCATATTTAAAATTCACGTATGTCAGTGGCTGTGTACTTTGATCCCAAATAATATCAAATTTTTCTGCGGCTGCAACATCTTGAATTGCAGCGTAAATTTTTTGTTCTATCGGCTTCATTACTTCGCGTACAATTACATCATATTCTCCACCTGGTTCGAATTTATCTTTTGCATATTTTTCTCTGGTTGCAATAAGTTCCTGCAACTCTTTTTCTTTTGCACTGCGTTCAGTATCCGACCAGATAAGCCTATTCTTTCTAATTTCGAATTCAAGATCGTCAATTTGTTTTTTCATTGCTGCAAGCTCGCGTTTCCACTCATCAACTATTGTTTGGACACGCTGTTCGGCTGCTTTTGCATCCGCAAAATTCTGACGTATCGCCTCCGATGAAATAAAACCGACTTTTTGGCTTAATGCTGGATTTATGAATATGATGCAAAAGAAAAGAAGAAAAGAAAATATTTTTATTTTACTTAACATTACTTTACCTTGAATATATTAGACGAAGTAATAAAGCTTATATATAACCTTGCATATAAATAAAATAAAGGTTGCCTCTATTCAATTTTAATAAGAACAAAGAGGCAACCTTCAACAAAACTATTTGTTTCTTTTTATATTATCAAGCACACGATACGTAATATCAAATTTTGATTCTGCAAACAACACAGCAGATGAACCTTTGTCCAATACAAAATTAAACCCCTCTTCTTTAGCAACTGTCTCAATTGCAGTGCGAACTTTATTTCGAATAGGTTCTAAAAACATATCTCTCATTTGAGCAAGTTCGCCTTGGTTGCCAAATTTATCTTCTTGATATTGCATAATTTTCATATTGAGCGCTTGAAGACTTTCCTCTTCCTTTTGTTGAGCATCTGCTGGCATCATACCTTTTTGCTTTTGATATTTTTGGAATTTTTCTTCAAGCTCTTTTCTCCAAGTGATTATTGTATCTTGCCATTTCATTCCCATCTCTTTAAGCTTTTTGTCGGCTTCTGCTGCTTCTGGCAACTCTTTTACAATTGTTTCAACATCGACAACCGCTATCTTCACTCCTTGCGACTGTTGAGTAGAAGCCTTTTGGGCAAATGAAACTGAGGAAATTAGTATTAATAGTGCTAATGTTAAAATTGTTTTTTTCATAAACTTACCCTTTATTATAAAAAAAATTATTGTCCTAAATGGAATAAAAACCTCCATCCCGATGGAGTTAAACTACCTGTTGGTGGATCAAATCCATATCCATAGCTGAATCCAAATATACCTATTGGGTTAATTAGCATTTGAATACCCACGCCAGCAGAACGTTTTAAGTCGAAAGGATCAGTTTTCTTTAGCTCTTGCCAGACGTTTCCAGCTTCAGCAAAAGCATAAAAATAAATTGGCATTGGATTCAATGATAAAGCAAATCGCAGTTCTGCCGTATATTTCGCTAAAACTTTGCTTCCTGTTGAAACACCAATAGAATTATCCTCGTATCCTCTAAGCGGAGTTACCCCAAAACCACTAAGTCCATTCCCACCCATTAAATATAGTTCGATAGGGGAAAGTGTTGTATCATTTTTCAGTCCACTTACATATCCTAACTTTGAGCCTAAATACAACACTAATCTATCATTTCCACCAACCGATAGAAGTGGCAAATAGGCATCATAAGTTAATTCATTCTTCAAAAAGTCAGTTGATCCAATTCCTAATGAACCCATAGCAAAATCAACAGAATACGAGAATTTACTCCCAATTGTTGGGAAAAATAAATTATTCAAACTGATACGTGAAATTCTCTGCGAAACAGTTACTTCGGTATATTTTCCAGGTCGATAATAATATGAATTATCTGTTCCAATGTCGTTCCGCTGAACACGTAATCCCCAATCGCCACGGAAATAATCATCAGGCCATTTGAAACGTCTACCAAAATTCAAAGCAAAACCTGTACGCCGTATATTATATAAATACCGTAAATGTGAATCGTAAATATTGAAGCCAACAGTTGTTGGTTCATCAAAAAGCCACGGCTCGGTAAAACCAAGACTTATATTCCTGTATCGTGTGATCTGACCGATTTCTGCGTTAAAATTGAAAATTTGTCCACCGCCGCCCTGCAAAGGTTCTGTTATCGAAAAATTGTTTAATGTAATTCCTGCTGATAATGTTAAACCAAATGAACCTGCAAAACCAATTGCTGCATTGAATGTATCGGTTGAGCGTTCTTCTACTTTGTAAATTATATCCACAGATGTTGCATCTACTTGCGAAGGTTGCACATCAGGTTTTAGTGCCTCTGGATTAAAGTAATTCATCATACCAAGAGCTCTTACACTGCGAATTATTGCAGACCTATCAAAATAATCTCCAGGTCGTGTAAATAATTCTCTTCGTATGACTTTATCTTTAGTTTTATCGTTGCCAACAATCTCTACACGCCCAATTTTATAACGATCTCCCTCGTAAACGGTTACTTCAACATCTACCGAATCAGTCGCAACTTTTCTAACTTTCGGGTCCATTCTTGCTTGAAGATAGCCATTATCCATATATAGCGATAAAGCGTCGGTTGATTCTTGGTTACCTTGCAAATTCATCATAAATTTCTCTTCGTTGAAAACATCTCCTTTCTCAAATTCAAGGCGTTTTAGTAATTTATCTTCACTTTGAATTGTATTTCCAGCGAATTTAACATTTCTTAAATAAAATCTATTGCCTTCATAGATTTCAATTTCAATATTTATTGCTTTTTTGGCTTCATCGAAAATAATAGTATCTCGAATTATATCAGCATCCAGAAAACCTTCTTTTTTGAAGTATTTCTTTAATAACTCTTTATCTTTTTTATATTCTTCAAAATTGAATTTACCACTTCGCCAAAACTTCCACCACACTTTTTCCACAGTTTTGTCGAAAGCTCCACGTAAATCACTTTGGGATAATTCTTTATTGCCAGTAAATCTAATACTTCGGACTCTATAATCTAAACCTTCATCAATTGTTATAATCAAATCGAAAAATTTATCGGATGTGTCGCTTTGAACTAATTTAGTTTCCACACTTGCAAATGCAAGTCCTTCCTTTGCATATAAATTCTTTATATTCTTTCTGATTGTATATAAATCATACTGTGAAATTACATCTCCACGCACTTTCCCAGCAGCTAAAACTATGTCTTTTTCCTTTATTTCTTCATTGTTCTCAATGATTAATTTATTTAATCGTGGTAATTCTTTTACTCTAATAACTAAAAAAACACCAGCTTGTGTAATTCTATCGATTTCTATACGTACATCATCAAATTGTTTTCTCTTCCATAAGTTTTTAATTGCTATTTGTAGCTTATCGTCAGCAGGTAAAGAGATTTTATCTCCAACTTTAAGCCCGCTCAATGCAATAATTGTTTCAGAATGCGAAAAAACATTGCCTTCGACCGATATACCTGCTATAGTCAGTTCAGTTTGCGACCAGATTATTTGATTTGAAGCGATAAGTATGAAAATTACCAGTGAAATAAGCTTATTTTTTAAGTGCATTGATAACCCATTGAATATAATTTGATGTTGAACTTGTGTTTTCATCTTTTAGTTGCGACGATGTTTTACCAAAACGACGTTCTCGGCGCATATAATTTTCAATAGCTTCGTATAAATCATCTCTGCGAAAATCAGGCCAATACTTGTTTGTAATGAAAAATTCGCTGTAAGCAACCTCCCAAAGCAGAAAATTACTCAAACGCATTTCGCCACTTGTACGGATTAATAAATCAGGTGCTGGTAAATTATTAGTTTGCAAATATGATGAAAATTTTTCCTCAGTAATATCTTCAGGTGAAATTTTACCACGACGTACATCCAGTGCTATCATTTGAACTGCACGAACTATATCCCAGCGACCACTATAGCTTAGTGCAAGAGTTAATGTAAGTCCTGTATTGTTCTTGGTCTTTTCTTGTGCTGATTTAATAAGCTTTTGAACACTTTTCGGCAAAGAGCTTAGCTTGCCAATTGTAAGAAAACGAACATTATTTGAATGTAGTTCATCAATTTCTGTTTTTAGGTAATGTTCAAGCAACATCATTAATCCTTTTACTTCTGCCGATGGGCGTTTCCAATTCTCAATTGAAAAAGCGTATAATGTAAGATAACTTATGCCAAGCTGCGATGATGCCTTAACTATTTCACGAACACTTTCAATGCCTTCTTTATGTCCAGCAATTCTTGGAAGATTGCGCTCTGTTGCCCATCTGCCGTTGCCATCCATTATGACAGCGACGTGGCGTGGTAGCTTACCGATTTCAAGCAAAGCTTGTTGCTTTACTTTATCCTCTTCCTTTTGTTCTATTATCCAATTATTTTCCAATTTTTCAACTAAATTGTTTGAAATCTACAAAATACAAATTTATTGTTATTTGAAGTAATATTCAAACAATTAATTTATATAACGAATCTATTTTGAAAATGTAAATCAGATCTTATTTTTTTCTCTGAGTGTATTAATTAGATTTCTGATAGCATTAGCTCTATGACTGATTTGATTTTTTTCGAAGTCGTCCATTTCTGCAAAAGTTTTTTTATAACCATCAGGTATAAACATCGGATCATATCCGAAACCATTATTTCCAAGTTCAGTATTGATAATCTTTCCTTCAACTATTCCTTCGACGAAAAACTTTTCTTCATCATCAATGTAGCAAATTACACAACGAAATCGAGCTTTTGCCTCTGATATATTGGCTTCTTTCATAATTGAGAGCAATTTTTGACGATTTTTCTTATGATTTCCCTCTTCTCCACCAAATGAAGACGAACTAATTCCGGGCAAACCATTTAAAAAATCAATCTCAAGCCCAGAATCATCGGCAATTGTTGGCAAAGCAAATTCTTTGAAAAAAGCATTGGCTTTTATTTCTGCATTTTCATGGTATGAAAAGCCTATTTCATCAGGGCGGATTGACTTTGAAAAGTCCTCAGCACAAAGCAATTCAATATTGTTGCAATTAAGATGTAATAAAATTTCCCCTATTTCCGATAATTTATGCCGATTATTTGTTGCTACAATTAATTTCATTTTATTTAAAAAATAAATCTAACAAATAACGTACAGCACTAGTTGGTGTTAGATTCCCTTCTAAAACGTCTTTCTCCACTTTTGCTAAAGATTTTGCGATATCAGGATGTTCGAAAAATCTTTTTCTTAATTCCTCTTCAATAATTGAATAAATCCATTCAAGAGTTTGCGATTTACGACGCTTATCGAAAACGCCAAGACGTTTAGTAACATCAACAAATCGATTAATTTCCGTCCATATTTCAGGGATGCCTTTCCCAGTGAGAGCCGATGCTGTCAATGCAGTTGTTTTCCAACCTTCTGTGGCAGGTTGCAGCATATTCAAAGCCATTGAATATTGATGACGTGTTACATTTGCTCGTTCTATATAATTTCCATCTGCTTTGTTAATTACTAACAAATCAGCGAGCTCGACAACTCCTTTTTTAATCCCTTGAAGTTCATCACCCGAGCCTGGAATAAGCAAAAGCATAAAGAAATCTACCATCGAGCGAACTGTTACTTCGCTTTGCCCAACACCAACTGTTTCGATAAGTATTACATGATAACCGGCGGCTTCGCAGACCAGTATGGTTTCACGAGTCTTGCGTGTAACACCACCTAAGGCTCCACCAGAGGGCGATGGACGTATAAACGCATTCGGCTCACGGGAAAGTTTTTCCATACGTGTTTTATCACCAAGTATTGAGCCTTTGGTTATTATGCTGCTTGGATCAATCGCAAGAACAGCAACTTTCAGTCCCTGCTTACATAAGTATGTCCCAAATGACTCAATAAATGTACTTTTCCCAGCACCTGGTGATCCCGTGATACCTATACGTATTGATTTACCGGTATGCGGAAGCAGTCTTTTTAAAACTTCTTGTGCTTTTTTTATATGCTCATCGGAATTACTTTCAATTAATGTAATGGTTTTGGATAGTATAGTTAAATTTTGACTCAGTACACCGTTAATATAATCATCAACTTCTAATTTTATTTTTTTTGGTTTCACAATTTTCTTTTCTTCTTGGTTGATTTCAACACCAGGCATAACATATGACGCAAATTCTTTGCCTGCGTTTTCTGGTTGCCATTCAGGTTTTATAGTTTTATTCATAACAAAAGCCTTAATTATAGATCGTCTTCAACATTTTCGTCAAATTCGTCAATAGGATGAGAGCGTCCCTTTAACCAATTTGCAAAGTGTCTAATACTGCTTGCAAAAACATAAAAAATCATAAAAGGAAATAATAATTTCCCTTTTGATAAAATAACTGAAATTAACGCGATCACAAAAATTACAAAAACAAATGGTCTTTCTTGAAATGAACGCTTTGTTGGTCTTGGTAAATTATCAAATTTTATGTTTGATACCATTAAAAGAGGTATTCCTATTGTCAAAAAAAATGGGGTGAAATATCTAAATGTTTCACTTAGTGACTGATCATAATGGAAAAAAATTACATAAGAGATAATAGTAATTGCTGCTGATGGAATTGGCATACCTCTATAATATAGTTTATCCTCGAATGTGGAAAGTAATATATTAAACCTTGCGAGCCGCAGTACTCCACCAAGCGCCGGGAACGAAGCTAAAAGAATTCCCATTTCTCCAAACTGAAAAAAAAATGTTTTATATAACATAAATGCTGGTGCAACACCAAAAGAAACCGCATCGCATAGAGAATCCAGCTCAGCCCCAAGTTCGCTTGCTGCGTTGATAAGTCGAGCTGTTACACCATCGAGCATATCAAAAATTCCAGCAAGCAAAATGAATACAGCTGCTGCTTTTATATTATTGTTTGAAATATATATGATCGCAGTAAAACCTGAAAAAATATTCCCAAGTGTAAGCAAATTAGGCACAACCGAGCGTGTTATTCTAATTTTCATTTTGCTTTTTCAATTTCCCCAAAATTGTTTCACCACCAACAACTCTATCACCAATTTTTACGTATATTTCAGCATCCAATGGTAGCATTACATCCATCCGTGAACCAAATTTCATCATACCAAACTTTTGCCCTGCTTCTACTTTCTCGCCAACTTTAAGATCGCAAACCAATCGACGTGCAACAATCCCAACAATTTGCTTGAAAAAAATTTTCCCGTATTCCGTTCTAACGCCAATTCTTGATTGCTCATTTTTTTCGGATGATTTAGGATGATAGGCAACAAAATATTTGCCGGGGAAATAATCATAAAATTCAACCCTTCCGCTTGCAGGCACTCTATTTACATGGACATCCAATGGTGAGAGAAATATGCTTATTCTTTTTACCTCCGATTTCATATAATGATTTTCATCCTCTACTACAATTTCGACAACTTTTCCATCTGCTGGCGATAAAATTATTGAGCTATCTTCTTTTGCTTTTTCAGGGATTTTTCTCTCAGGATCACGGAAAAACCAAAATGTAAATAAAATTAGAAGCAAGCCTAAAATGAACAAAACAAATGATATATATTTATTGTCAATTATTATTGGTGAAAAAATTAAAATCCCACCAATAATTAACATTACAATAATGTTATCTGTTCCGTATCGAGTGAGCATAAAATCAATATTTTGATTTAATTTTTATAATATGCAAAAGTAATATTTTTTTTAAGAACATCAAAATAATGATTAATCGATAAATTAAAGATTAAATATTGTTTAAAAAGTAAATTCTAATTAAATTAAATTTACTTGCAGTAACTAATAATTTAAATAAACAAGCAAAATTTAGCTGCACCTAAATCTTTGTTATTCTTAAATTTAATTAATTTTAAATAAAAAAATCTCTAATTATTTAAAACTTGTTTATTATTTTGCAATTCGAGATTAATTGAAAAAAAATAAAAGTTTTGAATATCAAATAAAGGGGTCAATTAATGCAAGAAAAAGTTTTTGCTACAATTGATGGCAACGAAGCCGCGGCTTATGTTGCTTATAGAGTAAACGAAGTTTGTGCGATCTATCCAATCACTCCATCATCAAATATGGGCGAATGGGCTGATGAATGGGCAGCCAAAGGTATAAAAAATATTTGGGGCATTGTTCCAACTGTTTGCGAAATGCAGAGTGAAGGTGGTGCTGCTGGTGCTGTACACGGATCACTTCAAGCTGGTGCATTGACAACGACTTTTACTGCATCTCAAGGTTTGTTACTTAAAATTCCAAATATGTTTAAAATTGCTGGTGAGCTTACTCCAACAGTTTTCAATATTACTGCACGTTCTCTTGCTACTCATGCTCTATCAATTTTTGGCGACCATAGCGATGTAATGAGTGCTCGCTCCACAGGCTTTGCATTCTTGGCATCAGCCTCAGTCCAAGAAGTTATGGACTTTGTGCTAATTGCACAAGCATCATCTTTACACTCTCGTATTCCATTCCTTCACTTTTTCGATGGTTTCCGTACTTCTCACGAAGTATCTAAAATCGAACTCATAAGTGAAGATGTAATGCATAAAATGATACCAGACGAGCTTGTACGTGCCCATCGCTTACGTTCACTTTCGCCCGATAGGCCAGTAATTCGTGGCACTGCTCAAAATCCTGATGTTTTCTTCCAAAATCGTGAAACTAACAATAAGTTTTATAAAGCTTGCCCTGATATAGTCCAACAGCAAATGGATAAATTTGCTGAATTAACAGGACGCCAATATAAAATATTTCAATACGAAGGCGATGAAAATGCCGAACATATCATCGTCATAATGGCTTCTGCATCTGAGACTGTTCAGGAAACTTGCAAATATTTGAATAATAAAGAAGGTCAAAAAACAGGTGTTATAAAAGTGCGCCTTTATAGACCTTTCGATATTAAACGATTTATGGAAGCTATTCCTGCTACTTGCAAAACTATTACAGTTATGGATAGAACAAAAGAACCTGGTGCAATTGGCGATCCACTATATCTTGATGTTATTACTGCCTTACACGAAGGTCTTGCTCAAGGACTTGGTTCAATTAAATCTATGCCTAAGGTTTTAGCAGGTCGTTACGGCTTAAGCTCCAAAGAATTCACTCCTGCTATGGTTAAAGCAATTTTCGAAAATGCCAAGAGTGAAAATCCAAAAAATCACTTCACTATTGGAATCAAAGATGACGTTACATTTACAAGCTTAGAATACGATGAGCGTTTTAATATAGAACCAGATAATGTATTTCGTGGCTTGTTTTATGGACTTGGCTCCGATGGAACAGTTGGTGCAAATAAAAATTCAATCAAAATTATTGGAGACGAAACTGATTACTATGCTCAAGGTTATTTCGTTTATGACTCGAAAAAAGCTGGCACAATGACTGTTTCGCATTTACGTTTCGGACCTGAGCCAATTCGCGCTCCTTATCTTATAACTCATGCTAATTTCGTTGCTTGCCATCAAACAGTTTTCTTAGAAAAAACTGATTTCATTTCTAAGCTTGTTCCTGGCGGTGTTTTCCTAATTAATACTCCTTTCCCACCTGAGGAAGTCTGGAATACAATTCCACATTCTCAGCAAAAAATGATTATCGAAAAAAATATAAAAGTTTATGCTATAGACGCTCAAAAAGTTGCCGAAGCAAGCGGTATGGGACGACGTATTAACACTGTTATGCAAGTTTGCTTCTTTGCAATTTCTGGAGTTCTTCCGAAAGAGCAGGCTATTGAAGCAATCAAAAACTCTATTATAAAAACTTATGGCAAAAAAGGCGACGAAGTTGTTGCTATGAACCTTCGTGCTGTGGATAATACCTTAGATAACTTATTTGAAGTTCCTATACCTAACGAAGTTACTGCAGATTGGGATATCCCTGCTCCAGTGCCAGAAACTGCACCTAAATTTGTCAAAGAAGTTTTAGGTGAAATCATTGCTGGTCGCGGGGACAGCCTTCCTGTAAGTGTGTTCCCCGTTGATGGAACTTATCCCACAGGTACAACACAATACGAAAAAAGAAACATTGCTCTACAAATTCCAGTTTGGGACGAAAAAACCTGTATCCAATGTGGCAAGTGTGCTTTGGTATGTCCTCACGCAACTATTCGTATCAAAGTTTATGATCCTTGTTATCTCGAAAAAGCTCCTGATACATTTAAATACACTGATGCGAAAGATAAAGAATTTGAAGGAATGAAATATACAATTCAAGTTGCACCAGAAGATTGTACTGGATGCGGCGTTTGTGTCGAAGCATGTCCAGCTAAAAATAAATCAAATACAAGTTTAAAAGCTCTAAATATGGCACCACAATTACCATTGCGTAAACAAGAAGCTATTAACTGGGATTTCTTCTTGTCAATTCCTGATATTGATCGTTCGAAAATTAAAGTTGCTCAAGTCCGTCAACAACAACTTATGCGTCCGCTGTTTGAATTCTCTGGTGCTTGTGCTGGTTGTGGTGAAACTCCTTACGTAAAGCTTATGTCTCAGCTTTTCGGCGACCGTGCAATTATTGCTAATGCAACTGGTTGCTCTTCGATTTATTGTGGTAATTTACCAACAACACCTTGGACATATGATCACAACGGACGTGGTCCTGCTTGGTCAAATTCTCTTTTCGAAGATAATGCTGAGTTCGGTCTCGGATTTAGACTTGCAATTGAAAAACAAAATGATTTTGCTAAATTACTTTTGAAAAAACTTGCAACACAAATTGGAGAAAACTTAGTTGATGATCTATTATATGCGGATCAATCAACCGAAGATGGGATTAATAAGCAACGCGCAAGAGTTCAATCTCTCAAAGAAAAACTTGCTATATTACCAAAAAATGAAGATGTAGATAATTTATTAGCAGTTGCTGATTATTTGGTTAAAAAATCCGTTTGGATTATTGGTGGTGACGGATGGGCTTATGATATTGGTTATGGTGGACTCGATCACGTGATTGCATCTGGAAAAGATGTCAATATCTTAGTACTTGATACTGAGGTTTACTCAAATACTGGTGGTCAAACTTCAAAAGCAACTCCATTAAGTGCTGTTGCTAAATTCTCTTTCGGTGGGAAACCAACTGGTAAAAAAGACTTAGGACTTATGGCTATGTCGTATGGTACTGTTTATGTTGCTTCAGTTGCTATGGGAGCAAAAGATGATCACACTCTTAAAGCTTTCCTCGAAGCTGAAGCGTATAACGGACCTTCTATTATTATTGCTTATAGCCATTGTATTGCTCACGGAATTGATATGGGAAGACCTCTGCAACATCAAAAAGCTGCTGTCGATTCAGGGCAATGGTTGCTTTATCGCTATAATCCTGAACGTGCAAAACTTGGACAAAATCCTTTAATTCTTGATTCGCGTCCACCCAAAATGCCTGTCGAAGAATATATGAATATGGAAAATCGCTTCAAAATTTTGCTCAAAAGCAAACCCGAAGCTGCTAAATTATTCTATAAAATGGCTCAAGAAAATGTCGAAAACCGTTTCAAATTCTATCAATATCTTGCTGATAGAAAATTTGATGGTAATGTTCAGTAATTAATAATTTGAAATAAATGAGGAGTTAGTTATGGATCTAACATCAAAATATCTTGGAATGAAGCTGAGAAATCCTTTGGTTGTATCGGCGTCCCCAATCTCTAAAGAAATAGATAATATTAAAAAAGCAGAAGATGCTGGCGCTGCTGCTGTCGTCCTTTATTCTTTATTCGAAGAACAATTAATCTTAGAGCAAAAAGAAATTTTCTATCACACAACTCAACATAACGAAATTACACCTGAGGCAAGCTCGTATTTTCCTGAACCAGACGAGTATAAACTCGGTCCCGAAGAATACTTAGAACACATTGCGAAAGCTAAAAGTGCTGTTAGAATTCCTATCATTGCAAGTTTAAATGGCAAAACTGAAGGGGGTTGGACTGAATATGCTAAAAAAATGCAACAGGCTGGTGCAGATGCGATTGAACTTAATATCTACAATATACCAACAGATACAGAACTCTCATCAGAAGCAGTTGAAAATACATATCTGAACATTCTGAAAGCAGTTAAGAGTGCTGTTTCTATACCTGTCGCTCTAAAATTAAGTCCTTTCTTTACAAACATGGCTTATATGGCAAAACGTTTTGATGAAGTAGGTGCTGATGCACTTGTTCTTTTCAATCGATTTTATCAACCTGATATTAATTTAAATGAACTTGAAGTGCATCCATCTATCGATTTAAGCAATTCACACGATATTAAAATTCCAATGCGTTGGATCGCTATACTCAAAGATCGCATAAAAGCTGATCTGGCTGCAACCTCAGGCGTTCATATAGGCGAAGATGTGATTAAGTATCTAATGGTTGGGGCTAATGCTGTAATGATGTGTTCAGCTCTCCTTAAAAACGGTGTTTATTATATCAAGACTGTGCTCGACCAAATGCAAAGCTGGATGGAAGCTAAAGAATACGAATCTGTTGCTCAAATGCAAGGTTCTATGTCTCAATCAAAAATTGGCAATCCTGCTAATTTTGAACGTGCTCAATATATGCGTGCTATTAATTCTTACAAATTTGGTTATTAATAAAAAAAGTGATCTCTCAATTTACTTATTAAAGGAGCGGGCATCAGTCCGCTCTTTTTTTGCAAATTAAACGAATAATTTAGGTAAATTTGTATGTTTTGTTGATTTGAAAAAGAAATACTAAATGAAAATAAAAAATTTAATACGTGATCTTTTGATTAATTTACATATCGATATAAATAAAGGAATCAAATACGATCGTTTGACTTATGAAATAATAAAAAAACTGTTAAAAACTAATTCAAACTGTATAGATGTTGGTTGCCACGAAGGTGATATTCTAAAATTATTTATGAAATATGCTCCACTTGGTAACCACTATGCTTTTGAACCACTACCGCATTTATACGAACGTTTATTAAACAAATACCATAACATTACAATTTTACCTTATGCAATTTCAGATTATAACGGGAAAGCAACTTTTCAATTCGTAAAAAATGCACCTGCTTATAGCGGTATTCGTAAGCGCCGATATGATATAGATAATCCCATTATCGAGCAAATTATTGTCGAGATAAAAACGCTCGATAGCATTATTCCTGAAAATCAAGAGTTGCACTTTATCAAAATTGATGTAGAAGGTGGTGAATTTGCTGTCCTTAAAGGTGCCATTAAAACTTTAAGTCGCTCTAAGCCAGCTATTTTATTCGAAGCTGGTGTTGGTGCAAGTGATTTTTATGGAACTAAACCAATAGATTTATACGACTTGCTATGCAAACAACTCGGATATAAAATTTATACCTTAGCAGCATTTCTTAATAATTCTTCAAATTTGTATTACCAAGAATTTGAGTATTTATTCAACACAGCAGAGGAATATTATTATATTGCAGTACATTAGCTTTATTTAAGAATAAACTTTATTCTATTTATATCGCCATCAATATTATTTCGTCCTTGTATTTGGAATATTTCACACAATAGAGGATATACATCAATATTTCTGAGAGTTCCAGTTCGGTAGTTTTTCTTGAATTTATTTCCAACTGCGAAGAAAACCCCGTGCATATCTATATGATTATTATCGAATCCGTGTTCAGCAATTGCGTTATAGTTACTTTTTCCATAAATTAATTTATGACCAATATCAGCAATAACTATTATCGGGAATATGTATGGATTACGATTATATTTGAAATACTCGGGCATTTGCTCTTTGTAATAAACTTTATAATATTTCTCTGCTTTTTTTAATTTTGAGTATATTAGCTCTAAATCATTTTCGTTCTCAGGTTTAATCATTGTGATTGCTGATGATACATTGACTTTACATCGAATATCACCAATTATTTGCTTTAAATCAATTACTCCATCTTGTTTTATGTTAGTCATTCCGTGATCAGATAAAATGATAATATTTACGCTGTCTTTCATCCCGATTGCTTCAATCCTTGCTCGAATAACACCAATGAGAGAATCCACCACTGCAATAGTTGAGTCAATTTGCCGTGAGTTTGTGCCGTATTTATGTCCCTCAGAGTCTGTATCGTGAAAATATAACGTTATAAAATGCGGTCTTTGAGAATAGGGAAGTTGTAGCCACTCAATTATGCCTTTAATTTTATTTTCGTGAGGTTCGTTGTGATTATATGGTTTGAAATAATGTGGTCTCCTGTTTTCATCTCGAAGCTCAGAACCTGGCCAGTAGTAAGATGCTGTAATTATTTTATTGCGACGTGCTGTCTCCCAAAATGCTTCTCCCCAATACCATTGCGGATTCCTGACAGGATCAGCTTCCGATAAAGTATATCTCTCACCGTATAAATTTTCGAAAAAATTAGATATAATTCCATGGTTCTGCGGATACATTCCTGTGATTATGCTAATATGATTTGGGAAGGTCGAACTAGGAAACGATGGCTGAAACGACAAAGCTGAAACACCTTCTTCCTTTATTTTATCCAAATTTGGTGTAATTCCTCGTTCGGCATAGTCCCAGCGAAACCCATCAAGCGAAATTAGCAAAACATATGGTTGAGGTTCATTGGCTAAAACACGTGTTATAACAAAAAGTAGGAAAATAATATATTTTTTCATTTTTCAAGCCTTAAAGTAAATTTAATATTTTAGGCAAAATTAAAATTAAAATGTTATTTTTTCAAAAATTCTTTGTTAAAAATTAAAAAAGCGGTTCAATTAACCGCTTTAATTTTTGATTTTTAAAAAGTTATTAAACTTTTAATTTTTTTAGTTCGGTCAACACTTTCTCAATATCAGTCCAAGAAATTGGTTTTGCAAAGAAATTAAAGGCACCGTTTTTAAGTGCAATTTCATCAAGATTAAAATGATCGCAAGCAGAATATATCATCACAACAATATCAGGATCCATCTTTTTTAATTCTTTCATCAATTCTATTCCATTCATTTCGTTCATTAAATAATCCGTAAGAACTGCTCTGTATTTACCTTTTTCGTACCTTTGCAATGCAACTTTGGGATTATCATAAGCATCGCATTCAAATCCATTTAGAATTAATACATCGTTTAACACTTCTAATGAAGAAATGTCATCATCAACAAGCATTACTCGCATCTTTAATCCTTTTTAAAACAAAAACAAACTTTATTGTGCAAATAGCAAGCCAAAATTTTTATTTACAAAAAATAATTGAAAATTACTGTTAGCCATAATTGCACGAATTTACGACTTTTAATCTGTAATGTGCGGAAATGAACAGTGTTCGATTTTGAACGTTCAAAATTATACGTTTTTCAATAATAATAAAATGAATATTTTTGTATTTTAAAATAATTCAGATTTATGTCGCAAGCAAAAAAAATCATAAAAAACTTCACCTGGCTTACAATTGCCGAACTTGCCACAAAAGGTATTAGTTTTTTCACTAACGCTTATTTAGCAAGAGTAATTCTTGCCGAAGGTTATGGGAAAATCAATTTTGCTATTGCTACAGTTACCTATTTTATTACTTTTGTAACACTCGGACTTAATGTAATTGGTGCTCGAGAAGTCGCTCGCAATCCAGAACGAAAGAGCTTTTATGTCGAAACAATTTTATCCATTAGGGTTTTGGTTTGCTTACTTTCTTTTGCTATTTATTTTTCATTTATTTTTATCAATAATTTTTCACCTTCACAAACACAAATTTTGATTATTGCTTCAATTTATATTCTTTCTGCAACATTTTTAATCGATTGGTATTATCAAGGTCTGGAAAAAATGGAAATTCTTGCAGTCAGGCAGTTCCTGATTGCAAGTTTAAACCTAATTGGCATAATGCTATTTGTCCGTTCTTCGCAAGATTCAACTATTGCAATTATCATAATGGCAAGTTCTACTCTTATTAACACACTTTTTTTGCTCGTCCCATATTTAAAAGAAACTAAGCGGTTAAAGTTTAACTTTAATTTAAACATTCTAAAATCTTTTATTAAAGAAGCAATACCAATTTCGCTTACACAAGTGTTTTTGGTGTTCCTAAGCAGTTCAAGCATTATACTTATTGGGCTTGTAATACCATCGCCCGATACGAAGTTGGGTATCTACACAGCTGCAAATAAATTAATGGTGCTTTTGTTCCTACCAATTACTGTGATACAAATTGTTTTTTATCCATATTTTTCAAAATCCGATAGAATTGATGATCGCCAAAAAGCTTACAGAAAATATATCACTTTTAATATCATTATCGGTGTGTTTCTTTCCACTTTTTTCTTTTTACACGCTGATATAGCAATAAATATCGTTTATGGTAGCAATTATACAAGTTCAATCTTACTTTTTAAAATTATGATGGCAATTGTGCTAATGTCTTATATTTCGCAGACAGCAATACATCCGCTTATTGCTTGGAAAAAAGAAAAGAAAGTGTTTAAAATAATCTTTATTTCATCGATTTTTAATGTAATTTTAAATATTTTACTTATCTCGCAATATGAACTTTTAGGCGCAATTGTTGCTAATATTCTAACTGAACTTTTCTTGATGGCTTTCTTTATTAGGCTTATTCGCAATATCGTTAAAAAATATCCATTTGATGTTATTATAAAAATAATTTTAGTTGGCTTTGTAGCGAGCTTTGTATCATATTTTATATTAAAATATACTAATTACCTCATATTAAGTATAATTGCGTCAATTATTCCGTATTTTTTTATTATTTTAGCTTTAAAAATTATTACTATAGATGAAATTAAAGGTTATCTGAAAAAATGAAATACGATTTTGTCATTGTTGGCTGCGGTTTAGCTGGAAGCGTTTTGGCTGAACGATTAGCAAATGTGATAAATAAAAAGGTTCTTATTATTGAAAAGCGTAATCACATAGGTGGGAATTGTTTTGATTACCACAACGAAAATGGCATCATAGTTCATAAATACGGACCCCACATTTTCCATACAAATAACAAAAAAGTTTGGGATTACATCTCACAATTCACTTATTGGCATTTCTATTTTCACAAGGTTCTTGCTGTTGTAGAAGGTAAAAAAGTTCCAGTACCTTTCAATTTAAACTCGATTGATCAGCTTTTCCCTGAAAGTTTATCCGAAAAATTCACAGAAAAGCTTGTAAAGAAATATGGTTATGGCATAAAGGTCCCTATACTAAAATTAAAAGAGACAACCGATCCTGATTTAAAATTCCTTGCTGATTATATTTATGCTAACGTTTTCGAAGGCTATACTACAAAACAGTGGGGCTTGAAACCAGATGAACTTGATTATAGTGTTACTTCGCGTGTCCCAATTTTAATCGGACGAGATGATAGATATTTCCAAGATACATTTCAAGGGATCCCAAAACACGGTTACACCAAGATTTTCGAAAATATGCTTAATAATAAATCTATACAAATTTTACTTAATACAGACTATAAAACTGTCCTAAACGACGTAAATTATGACAAACTTATCTTTACTGGCGAAATAGATTACTTTTTTGATTATGAATTTGGTCCACTACCATATAGAAGTTTAGAATTCAAGCACGAAACTTTAAAGCAAGAGTATTTTCAGGAAGTTGCGCAGGTTAATTATCCAAATAATTACGAATATACAAGAATTACTGAATTCAAGCATTTTTTATCAAATAAAAATTTATTCACATCAATTGCTTATGAATATCCGTTGAACTACGTTCGTGGGGAAAATGATCCATACTATCCAGTTCCTCAATCTCAAAACCAAGAACTTTACGAGAAATACCAAAATTTAGCACGTTCGCTTAATGGTAAAGTTTATTTTGTTGGGCGACTTGCAGAATACAAATACTACAATATGGATCAAGTTGTTGCTTCTGCTTTGATGTTGTTTGATAAAATTGCACAAGGTGATTGATGTTAATTATGTCAATAGAAACAAGTGCTGCCATTTGTAGTGTTGCCTTGTCATCCAACGGTAATTTACTTGCGGAATACTCTATTTATAAGTCTTTCGAACACGATCGTCTGCTTGCAGAGCTCTCTCGACGTATTACATCCGACTTTTCGTTAAGAATAGATGATCTTGACGCTGTTGCAATATCTGCTGGACCCGGCTCTTTTACAGGTTTACGTATTGGCGCGGCTTTCGCTAAAGCTTTGTGTTATGCTAATAAGCCAAAACTTATTGCTGTCCCTACACTTTCAGCTTTGGCTTATAGCTGCATAGAATTCGCTCACCAGCAGCAAGATATCTGCTGTGCTCTGCGTTCACACAAAGATTTAATATATTTTCAAAAATTCGATATTTTGGGGAATCCAAAATCACAAATAATATTTGATAGTTACGAAAATATTACTTACCAAATTCCCGAAAATTCAATTTTATGTGGAAATGCTTTTAAAGCCATCAAAAATGTTTTTTTTAAAGAAGGACCAACTGCAAAAAATATCGATAAACTTGCTGTTAATTTATTTCAAGCAAATTCGTTTATAAATCCAAATGAATTTGTCCCATTATATGTAAAGGAATTTACAACGGGAAATTATGAAAAAAATAATTAGAATATTTTTAGCCTTTTTGATTATAAATTTAAATCAGTTGGTTGCTGATACTCCCGATATTTTAATAGAAAAAGGTAAATTGGCACTTTTCAAAAATGATTTTAAAAACGCTCTTAATTTTCTTAACAAAGCAATAAGTAAAGACTCGAATAATTACGAGGCGTTTTATTATCGAGGTTTAATATATCTTTATAGTAATGAGTTTGATAGAGCTATAGATGATTTTACTAAAACAATTGAGTTAAATAAAGAATTTCCCGATGCATACAACAATCGTGGGCTTGCATATTCATATCTTGAACAAATGAGCGATGCTCTTTCAGATTTTAACCGTGCAATTGAGCTCGATCCAAAGTTTGCTGAAGCTTATATGAATAGAGGTAGTTATTATCTTGCTATGGAGGATAATAAAAATGCCCGTCTTGATTTAGAAAATGCTGCAAAATATAATACAAGCAATCCCGAGCTTTACTTTCTTCTCGGTAAATTAGAATACTCTGAAAGAAATTATCAGAAATCTGTCGAATATTTTACTAAAAGTATCTTGCTCGGAATGAAAGATGCAAAAATTTACTTCAATCGCGCTAATGCCTATGTTAAACTTAACCAATTTCAAAAAGCTATTGATGATTATTCCAAAGTAATTGAACTCAATCCTGAAGATATTTACTCATATAATAACCGTGCATTTTGCTTCGATAAACTCGGACTTCCCGAAAAAGCAGAATCTGACTATAAAAAAGTACAAGAAATACGTGAAAAGCTTTTCCCAAAACCAGTTTTCGGTGATTTAATTAAAGTATCCGACCCCGATAGTGTTATATCCTTTATGTTACCCAATAATTGGTATTATTGGTTTGTAAAGGATTCTACCAAAATCAACATACTTGTATCAAAAGATGAAATCAACCCATATGCCCAAACACTCGAAATAGGTGCTGTTGGTGCTATAATTTATAATTTAAAGAATGAATTAAGCGACCGAAGTGATGAAAATATTGTAAAATTTTGGGAAGGCACTAAAGAATATCTTTCAGGCAAATTCGAAGTTTACGAGTTTAAGCAAAGAAAATCACTAAGATATAAAGGTTCGCAAGCGTTTGAAAACATATCCAGAATTCAATTTAAAAATACACATAAAATTTTTATGATGCTTGAATTCGCAATCATTAAAAACGAAAAAATATTTTTCCTTAATTTTCAAGCGCCCGAAGAACAATTTTTTCTTTATGAAGAAATGTTTCAAAATATAAAAAATTCTATTGAAATTAATTTTAATAAAGAGGTTTATTGATGAGAAAATACGTTTTTTTGATTATATTTTCAGTCATATTATTAAGCTGTAGTCGTGATGAATCTCAAAAAACAATAAAATTTTGGCATTTCTGGAGCGAACCAAACCAAAAAAATGCACTTCGTGAGTTAATCAATAAATTTGAGAAAGAAAATGATTGTAAAGTCGAACTTACAGAACTAAGCTGGAACGATGGGAAAACCAAACTGATCGCTGCATTTAATAGTGGCACTGCACCTGACGTGCTCGAACTCGGCTCGGATTGGGTTGCTCAGTTCTCATCATCAAATGTATTGAAAGAGTTAAACAAAGATACTTTTGAAATTAGCAAATTTATCGATTTCAGCCATCAGCCTGCTTATTGGAATGGTAAACTATATGCCATACCTTGGGTTGTTGATACTCGTGTATTGTTTTTCAATCGCGATTTACTCACAAAAGCAGGACGCGAAGGAAATCCACCACTTACAATGCAAGAATTACTCGAGATGGCACGCGCAGTCCATTTGGGCAATGATATCTATGGCTTCGGTGCTAATGGTGCTGACCCACATAGACTATATAAAAAAATACTCACTTTCTTCTGGACTTTCGGTGGGGGTGTTTTTAACAAGCGTGGCGAACTTGTACTTGCAAGTCCGCAAAACGTTGCTGCTCTAAATTTCTATAAAGAACTCTCCAAAGTCGGAATGATCGAAACTCAACGTCAGTTAGATGCGGCATTTGTGCAGGGCAAAATTGCTTTTTGGATTTCTGGTGCCTGGCTTCTTGAGAAAATTCAAAATGAAAATCCTAAACTAAATTTTGGTATCTCAACAATTCCGAGCTATACGAATTCTCAAGGTGTTTCATTCGCAGGTGGCGAATATCTTGCTATAAATGAAAAAACCAAAAATTTTGAATTAGCTAAAAAGCTTGTTAAATTCCTTACTGATGGGCAAAATTCTTTGTACTTTTGCAAAAAAATTAACGAAGCTGGTTTCCCTGCTGATCGCTCATTCTTCAAAAACAACGAACTAGTTAATACAGAATATAAAAAAGCTTTCGCCGAACAATTGGAAAGTTCGCGAATGACACCTGTGCATCCTCGTTGGCTCGAGATAGAAGAAATCATTGAAAACGCTGTCGTTCAGGTACTCTATGATAGAGTTGATTCTTTCTCTGCACTTAAGGAAGCACAAAATCATATTAATTCGATATTAACAAAAAAGTAATAAATATGAGAATATTTAGTTTGTTTTTACTTATAATTTTGTTTTTATTCTCATCTTGCTCAAATATTGAAAAAAAGCAAGAGAAATTTATTAAAGCATACAAAGAAATTTTAATTACACGAGAAACATTATTAGATACGCTTGAAGCAAATAGAAAAGTTCTGGAAATTTTGAGAAAATATGGCTATGATGAGATAACTTTTAGAAATGATTTTTTCGAATTAGCAAAAAATTCTGAACAATTTAGAGTTATGTTGGATTCTTTACGACAGTCAATCATTAGAGATACCATTAGGTAATTATGCAGGAAAATTTGATTTTAGCATTCATTTTAACGGCTTTGGCTGGACTCTCGACAGGTATCGGGAGTGCGATTGCTTTTTTTGCCAAATCAACAAATAGGAACTTCCTTTCAATTTCGCTCGGTTTTTCAGCGGGTGTTATGATTTATGTTTCACTTGTCGAAATTTTTCAAAAAGCAAGGACCTCTCTTTCTGGCTTTTATGGAGAGCAGATAGGTTATATTTATGCAATACTTGGCTTTTTTGCTGGTATATTGTTGATCCTTATCATAGACAAACTGATCCCATCATACGAAAATCCACACGAAGCGAGAACTATTGAAGAAATGAATTCTGAAATAAACCAAGAGCGAAAACTAAAACGTATGGGCTTGCTAACTGCACTTGCTATTGGCATACACAATTTCCCCGAAGGAATGGCAACCTTTACTGCTGCTCTTACTAATCCAAATTTGGGTATCTCGATCGCTGTTGCTATTGCAATCCACAATATTCCCGAAGGCATTGCGGTTTCGGTGCCGCTTTTTTTTGCAACCAAAAGTCGTAAAAAAGCTTTCTGGTATTCATTCTCATCTGGGCTTGCCGAACCTGTTGGTGCATTAGGTGGCTATTTCTTGCTCCGTGCTTTTTTCAGCGATGCAACATTTGGTTTGGTTTTTGCTGCTGTTGCCGGAATTATGGTCTTCATCTCCTTAGACGAACTTTTGCCAACTGCCCGTGAATACGACACAGGTCACAAATCAATTTATGGACTGGTTGTTGGTATGTTCGTTATGGCGTTATCATTGCTTTTGTTTGTTTTATAAAGGTAATTTATGATTACGCTTACAAAAATTGATGGGAACAAGATAACTGTTAACGCAGATGAAATCGAAACTGTTGAAAGTTCTCATGACACAATCATCAGTCTTAAAAGTGGACGCAAAATTGTCGTCCAAGAAAACTATACTCAAATTATCACACTTGTCATCGAATATCGTCGTAAATGCAACGAAAAAATTGATGAAAAATTATTTTAAATATACCTTTTTTTTATTTTTCATCTCGCAAATTAATTTGTCTGCACAAAATTCTCTTTTTTATGGGTTTCAAAAGAACATTGATAATTACCTGTTTTTATTTAATACTGATTTTAATTTAAAAACTAATTTTGGTATTTTTCATTTATCGCAAAGATATACTGGAGCAGCTAATTCGAATATAAAAGACTATTTTCGTGATGATGAAAACTTTCAGCTTAAATACTCATATCCAATTAACAACAATTTTTCTTTACTTTCACAGTCAAATTACAATCTTAATTCTGATAGACGATCAGTTTACAACAAATATCAAAGGATTAATTCTTCAATAGGGATGCAATATGCAATCGACATAATAAGCATTAATGCTTTCTATGGTGTAGAGAATAATGAGCACCAATATTTTAAATCCATCGGTAACTTGATGTTTGCCAATCTTATTATGAATGAACTTGATTTTAATGAATTTGCAATTAATGCAAATGGCTATTTCGAACATCTGAATCTTAAAGATAAAAGAAATAACAATGATTTAATTCTAAACTTGAATTTATATAAAACTTACGATGAAAACAATCAATTTAGTATAAATTCTAATTTCAAAAATTTAAAGCGTGATTTTGCCAGTTTTTTCAGTATTGATAGCATAATTATTGAAACAAGAGACGAAAATAAATTGCAAAATCAGTTGTTTGTAAGCTATTCGCTTACAGATTATTTTGTTCAGAAATTCGCTTTTTTCTGGGAAAAATCATTTATAGATCGCTTTTTTAATAGAAAATATTACTCCAATACGTACTCGTTTACAACTCGAAAACTCGAAATCGATAATTTAATGATGAATGCTGAAAATATAATAAGTTTTAAAAAAATTACGCAAAAATTTATTTTTACAATTTTGTACAGAAATGAAAGGAATTTTCTTGAAAATAGATTTAATCTTTTGAGAACTGAATTGCTTAACCTAATAAATTATGAAAAACAAAAAGACAACACAAACACTCAATTCCGTCTTGCTTCTTTTACAAATTTTAATTTCACTGACAATGATACTTTGGGAATAGGTTTTATTTCATCAATTAATAGATATGACACACCAAGTAAATACAATTACGACGACCGAGATGAACTTATGCTAAATGCAAATGTATCTTATATATACAAACTTGAGCAAAATTCTCGCTTGCGTTTTGTCCTAGATATTGCTGCCAATCATTTGGTTTTTTTACGTTCTCAACGTTCTGCATTGAACAACTGGAATAGGATATTAAGGTTTAATCCTGTTTTCGAGCACAAAACAAAGCACTTTTCTTTCAAGCCACAGTTCGAAATTATTGCCAACTACACCATTTACGATTACGAAAAGCTACCAAATTCAAGCAAAAGCTTTTCTTTTAGGCAGGTTTCTTACAACGATAGCATCAACGTAATGTTCAATGAAAAATATCATCTGACAAGCCGAGTTATTCTAAAATACAATGAGCGAGGTATTTTATATTGGGACACTTTTTCAGAATTGCCACAACAGGCAAATTTCGAGTTTTTTAGCAATTCCCTGTTTTATTTCAGTGATACAGATAAAGCAAAATATGGTTTAGGTGTAAGGTTTTATAATTTGCATCAATATAAATTGCAAAATTTTGCTCAAATTTCATCATCAATTAATATTTTAATTCTCAATTTTGGTCCAGAATTAAATATTTCATACCAATTTATAAACAGATTAAACGTCAATATTATAGGTTGGTATGAATTTAGATATTATAACAGAAAAAAAATGAGTTCTATTGCTAATTTAATTCTTCAAACTAATCTTAGTTTATAAAGATGGAAGACTATAATTTTTGTAAAGTTGTTATTTTTCGCAGTGAAAAGGCTTCAATGACCAAAATTGAACCGTTGCTATATGATTTAAAAAAAAGATACACCATACCAGAAGATAGATTTTATAATTTACTCATCGCTCTTACCGAAGCGTTCAATAATGCAATAATACATGGCAATAAGCTTAATCCTGAAAAAATCGTTGAATTGGAAATTCACTGTAATAATTATGAACTAAGAATTCGTGTTAAAGATGAAGGTGAAGGATTTGATCTTTCAGCTATCGAAGATCCACGTAACCCAGAAAATTTACTCAAAGAAAGCGGTCGTGGTATATTCTTAATTCGATCGCTCATTGATGGAGCAAACTTTTATCCATCAAATGATGGAACAACAATTGAATTACTCTTTAAATTAACTAACGGCTGATTTTTTTAAACTCATCTTTATCGATTTCACTAAGCCATTTGTCTTTGTTTGCTAAAAAATACTCCATCGCAATTTTGTAATCATTTGGTATAATACCATCGAGTATGGCTTCTTCAATCTTATTTTTAATAATACCAACTGGTTTACTTGGTGGTAAATTGCATATTTGCATAATTTCTTCACCACGCACAGGCGATTGGAACTCTCTTAGCTTGTCTTTCTCTTGTACTTCGATGACTTTTCGAGCAACAACATCATAATTATTTAGATAATGAGCTTCTAAATATGGATTTTTCGTCGTTATATCAGCTTTGCAAAGAACAAATAAATCCTCTAAAGCATCACCAGCCTGGAAAGCAAGTCGTCTTATTGCCGAATCTGTTACAATTTCATCGACAAGTTGCATTGGTCTTTGGTGCATACGGATTAATTTTTGCACATAATTAAGATGTTCAAGTGGGAATTTCATTCTTCTAAATATGTTTGGCATCATTTTCGCACCAATTTCTTCATGACCGTGAAAAGTCCAACCGAACTGTGTTATTCGTTTTGTCTTGAATTTGCCAATATCGTGGACAAGCGCAGCAAAACGAAGCCAAAGTTTATCACTCACAGCTGCGACATTATCCAATACTTTTAGTGAATGAAGAAAAACGTCCTTGTGTTTGTATAATTTGCCGCCTTCTTCAACAATTTCAACGCCACTAAGTTGTTCAAGTTCAGGGAAAATATACTTCAAAAGTCCAGTTTCTTTTAAAATTATAAAACCAATACTTGGTTTTGAGGAGGATAAGATTTTAAAAAATTCATCAGTGATCCTTTCCTGCGAAATTATTTTTATTCTTTCAGACATTTGCTTGATAGCATTTCGCGAAGAATCGTGAAGCTCGAACTCAAGTTGAGCTGCAAAACGTGCCGCTCTAATCATTCGTAAAGGGTCATCTGAATATGTAACAATCGGATCTAAAGGAGTACGTAAAATTTTATTATTTAGATCTTCAATCCCATTAAATAAATCAACTAATTCCCCAAAGTTTGATTTATTTAAAGATGCCGCCATCGCATTAACTGTAAAATCGCGTCTTTTTAAATCGTCCTCTAAGGTGCCTTCGCTTACTATTGGCTTACGTGAATTAGGCAAATACTCTTCTTTCCGAGTACCAACAAATTCTAATTGATAGCCACGATAGGGGAGCATTGCCGTTCGGAAACGTTCAAAAATAATTGGTTCACGCTTTAGCTTTTCCCCAACAAATTTGCTAAAAGCAACTGCATCGCCTACAACTGTAAAATCAATATCTTTTCTCTTACGATTTAAAATTACATCTCGAACATAACCACCAACAACATATACATCTGCACCAAACTCTCTTGCATATTCACTAATACGTTTTACTATAGCTTCTTTTATTTTTATTTTTGTCATTTTATTCTTTGTAGTGAGCTACATCTTTAACTTTAAAGTATGATTTAGAGTTTGTATCGCGTCTGTCTATTGCTAAAAGTGCCGCTGCATATATTTCTCGCCAGGAAAGCCCAAATTTTTCGAGAAGTTCATCTGGTTCGCCACTACCACCAAAAACATCACACATACCGACAAATTCAATAGGAACTGGATAATTTTTTGTTATTACCTCTGCAACTGCACCACCAAGCCCTCCGTGCACTTGATGTTCTTCTGCTGTTACTATTGCTCCGCACTCAAATGCCGCATCAACTATTGTCTGCACATCTATTGGTTTAATTGTGTGGCAATTTATAACTCGTGCCTTAATTCCTTTCTTTTTATGTAATTCCTCTGCAGCAAGCAATGCTTGCCAGACCATTATTCCACAGGCAATTATCGCAACATCATTTCCTTCGGTTAATACATTTGCTTTGCCTAAGCTAAATGGTGTCTCAGTATCAGTGAACATTGGCACCGGAGACCTGCCAAAGCGTATAAATGCAGGACCCACCATCTCTCCAATAGCAATTGTTGCTTTCTTTGCTTCTTCATAATCCGCTGGCACGACTACTGTCATATTAGGCAAAGCTCTAACAAACGAAATTTCTTCAAGCGATTGATGAGTTGCTCCATCTGGACCGACAGTTATACCCGAATGCCCACCACCAATTTTGACATTTACATTATTATAAGCAATCGAAATACGCAGCATATCGGCATTTCTAAAAGCTGCAAAGGCACTATAACTTGCAAAAAATGGAATTTTCCCTGATAAAGCTAATCCTGCGGCTATTGCTGTTGCGTTTTGCTCGGCTATACCTATAGAGAAAAATCTATCTGGAAAACGCTCTTGGAAAAATGAAGTAAGCACACTACCTGTAATATCCGCACCTAATACTACTACGTTTTCATTGCGTTCACCTAAAACGACAAGTGCTTCTCCAAAACCATGCCTTGTTGGTTTATGTCCTTTTATTTCATATTTTTTCATTTTTTGTTCCTCAATTAAAATTAAATCAATTCAACATTCTCACCCAATTCGGTAAGTGCTTTAATTGCTTGTTCTTCATTCGGTGGATTACCGTGCCACTTGTAATTATCATTCATAAAAGATACACCTTTGCCCATATATGTATTTGCAATAATTGCAAAAGGTTTTGAATTTTTATTATTATGTAATTCGATAAATTTTTCAAAAGCGGCAATAAGTTGGTTATAATTATGTCCATCAATTTCAATTACTTCAAAATTAAAAGCACGGAATTTCTCTGCAAGAGGATATATTGACATAACATCTCGCACACGTCCATCAATTTGGCAATCGTTATTATCTACTATCCAGCAAAGGTTATCCAATTTATAGTGCCCTGCACACATAGCAGCTTCCCAACAGATGCCTTCTTGTATCTCTCCATCTCCTGTTAAAGCAAACACACGACGTTCGTTTTTATCAAGATACTTGTCACTCAATGCCATACCAACAGCAATAGAAATTCCTTGCCCGAGCGAACCCGATGAAGTCTCAATTCCAGGCAAATGGTGATCTATTCCCGGATGTCCCTGCAAACGTGAGTTAAATTTTCGCAATGTTGCAAGCTCTGAAGTTGGGAAATACCCTGCTCGTGCCAGTGCTGAATATAATATTGGAGCGATATGTCCAGCACTTAACACAAATCTATCGCGACCGTTCCAATCCGGTTCATTTGAGCGATACCGCATTATCCCACCAAAAAATAACACTGAAAATATGTCAGCTGTCCCAAGCGAACCACCGCTATGACCAGATTTTGCCAGATATAAACTTTTTATTACATCGCGTCGCATTTCCAAAGCTATTTCGGCAAATTCCGATTCATTGCGTCTACGATTATCAAAAATCTTCTCGCTAAATTTTATGTTTATTGGCATATCAATTAAATTAAATTTTAACAAAAAATTAAAAATCAAAATTAATAAAATTATGGCAATTAATTAATACTTTTTGAAATTAAATACTTTAGAAATTATTAATTTGCTCTTTCGTCATTTACTTAATTTAAAAACGAGTTCGTTATGCGTGGCGATGCTTTTAGTTCTGAATATAAAAATTTCGATAAAAATCTGGCATTAAAACTGCTTAAATATCTGAAACCTTACAAAAAATATGTTATTCTTGCATTCATTTTTACTCTTTTTACTTCTGCAACTGCCCCGCTTAGACCATATTTAATTAAAATTGCAATTGATGATTATATTACTTTCTCCAATCTTTATGGCTTGCTTAAAATAATTGCATTAATTTTTTCTCTTATTATTTTGAATAGCGCTTTGCAATTTCTAATGACATTTATTATGCAAGCTGTCGGGCAGAAAACATTGTTTGATATACGGCACAAAATCTTCGAAAAACTTACCAAATTACCTCTTACTTATTTTGATAAAAATCCTGTTGGCAGAATAGTTACCCGTCTTACAAACGATGTGGAAGGTCTCAATCAATTTTTCTCGCAAGGTGTTGTCCTGATTTTTGCTGATATTTTCCTGATAATTTGGATAATTATCTTTATGTTCTATACTAGTGTTGAACTGTCATTTATTTCGCTTTCAATTTTGCCTTTGTTATTTATCTCAACTGCGCTTTTTAGAAATAAAGTTCGAGATTTATTTCGTAAATTACGCTTGGAACTTGCTTCGATGAATTCATTTATTAATGAAAATATTACAGGTATTTTTACTATAAAAATTTTCAACCGAGAAAAAAATCAACTCGAAATTTTCGACCGTAGCAATTGTACAATGAGAGAGCTAAACATTAAAACAATTCTTTATTATGCTATATTCTTTCCAATAGTAGAACTAATAATGAGTTTAGCACTTGCATTGGTGCTTTGGTATTCAGCAAGCCATATTTTCTCGGATTCTTTAACTATTGGGACTTTAGTTGCATTTCTGCAATTTACTGAAATGTTTTTCCGTCCAGTGCGAGACCTATCGGAAAAATATACAACTTTGCAATCTGCAATGGCTTCTGCCGAACGAGTTATCGAGCTTTTGGAGACAGATGTCAAGTCAGAAAACCACACTAAATGCAAAGAATTTAAATTTGACAATAAAATTGAATTCGAGAATGTTTCTTTTTCTTATAATGGCAAAACACAAGTTCTTCGCAATATTAGCTTCACAGTCATTAAAGGCGAAAAAGTAGCGATTGTCGGAGCAACTGGTTCTGGTAAAACTACTTTAATTAAATTACTAACAAAATTTTATGAAAAATTCGATGGTTATATAAAAATTGATGGTGTTGATATAAGAGATATTCCCACTGAGGAACTTCGCAAAAATATTGCTCTTGTGATGCAAGATGTTTTTCTTTTCTCCAGAACGATTTCGGATAATATTACAATGGGAAATGGACTCTACACTATTGATCAAGTGCAATACGCCTCAGAACAAATTGGTCTGCATAGTTTTATTGCTCAGCTTAATAACGCCTACGAAACAGAACTGAACGAGCTCGGTAGTAATCTTTCAACAGGGCAACGTCAGCTTATTTCTTTCACGAGGGCTTTTATTAGAAATCCTCAAATATTGATATTAGATGAAGCAACTTCTAATATCGACACTTTCTCGGAGGAAATTATTAATAATGCTCTTGACAAGCTTATGAAGGACAGAACTTCGATCATTATTGCTCACCGCCTTTCAACTATTCAAAATGCGGATAAAATTATTGTGCTCCACAAGGGTGAAGTAAAAGAAATAGGCACTCACAATGAACTTGTAAACAAATGTGGTATTTATCATAAATTATATCAATTACAATTTCAAAAATAAAATTATATTTGTAAATAAGTATAACAAAATTTGTGTTGTAATGTTTACAGAAAATATAATTGAAAAGGAAATTTCATATAGGCTCGGATTCTTTACAGCTCTGGGAGTGATAATTATAATCTTTGCTATTTTATTAGTGTTAAATAATAATCTTTTAAATAAATATCAAGATAGTTCAATAAATGCTTTTGCATTTTTCATAATTTCTTTCGCATTACTTATGATATTCATTGGTATAAGAAAACGCAGTATAATCTTTTATTATGACAATCTTGTTATAAGAACTTCTAATAAATCAAAAATTTTATCTTACGAAAATATATCAGAAATCATTCTACGGAAGCAATCCAAGAAAAATTTGCAAGTTCTTCAAATTTTCACCAAAGATGACTTTAGCTATTCATTTAGCTCGAATTATATCGGGAACGAGAACTTGCAATACATTTTCAACCTTTTAAAATCAAAAGCTTACAACGCAAATATAGACGAAATTGAAGAATTATTCTAAAATGCCCAACATTTATATAATATATCACAACGATTTTGAAGATATTATTTACGAAAACTCGCCTGCATCAGTCAAGGGTAGGCTTTCGCAGATAATTGAACTTTTACAGACACAAATTGATTACCAAATAGTACAAGCAAATGAAGCTGATGAGAATGATATTTTGGAAGTGCACACAGAAAGCTATTTCAACATTATCAAGAGTAACGAACCAACTTTTTATTTAGCAAAATTGTCTGCTGGTGCGGCTATAAAAGCGTCAGGCCTTGCAATGAACGGTACACCTGCTATTTCGATTGCACGTCCGCCAGGGCATCATGCATCACGTAATAATGCTTGGGGATATTGCTATTTCAGCAATATAGCAATTGCGTTAAAAAGGCTGAAAAAACAAGGTCGTATTCATTCTGCATTTATTTTGGATTTCGACGCTCATACTGGTGACGGCACAATTGATTGCCTTTCCGACTGGAAAGATGTGAAAATTCTTAATCCTATGGCTGATGACTCCAAGAAATATATGCAAGTTATTGATGAATACACAAGTGAATTACAAAATACTGATATAATTGCAGTTTCTGCTGGTTTTGATAGCTATTTACTGGATGTAGGGAAGAAGCTATCGACTTTCGACTTTTATGTTATTGGTCGAAAAATGAAGCAACTTGCAAACAAGCTTTCAGGTGGCAGACGTTTTGCTGTCCTCGAAGGTGGTTATTACCTTTCCGATTTGCCAAAAAATGTACATGCTTTTTGTGATGGTTTCAAAAATTAGGCATTTGATATGAGGAGCGAAGTAACTATAGAATTCGTTCCAAAGGATTTGCAAAAATCAGAATACGATTGGGTAAATATTGCTATGTCTGGGGAGCGAGTGGGCAAAGCTCGATGCAAAATCGACGGTGATACATTAATTATTTACTCCATTAACATTTTCCCTGAGTTCGAGGGGCGTGGCTTTGGAAAAGCTTTCGTTGAATTTGCAAAACTTAATTTTAAACGCATAATTGCTGATCGTGTTCGTTTCTCTGCTATTGGCTTTTGGGAAAAGCTCGGTTTTGTTGATAACAAAGATGGTAATTGGATTTATGAGCGAAAATAAAAAAATTTACTTCATCTCTGACGTTCATCTTGGCTATTTTCGAAGAGATATTGATATTTTGCGTGAAGGTTTACTACTAAAATTCCTGGACGAAATAAAAAATGACTGTCTGGAACTTGTTATCGTCGGTGATCTTTTCGACTATTGGTTCGATTATAAAACCGTAATTCCTCGAGATTTTTATCTTACTTTAGCAAAACTTAAACAATTTAAGCAAAATAATATTGAAGTTACATATTTAATGGGAAATCACGATTTCGGTCATTATAATTTTTTTAGAAATGAATTAGGCATTGAAGTTATAGAAAAAGATATAACAAAAATTTACTTCGGTAAAAAATTTTATCTTTCCCACGGCGATGGAAAAGCATATAACGACCATATGTATCTTCTATTGAAGAAAATTCTTCGTAACCAATTTGCAAAGTGGCTTTATTCAAAACTTCATCCTAATTTGGGTATAAAGCTTGCCTCCCACAGCTCAAGAACAAGTAGGCAATATACCTCCAAAAAGGAATACGGCAACAGGGATGGTATGATGGACTTTGCTAAATCAAAAATTGAAAATGAGAACTATGATTTCGTCGTTATGGGGCATCGCCATATTGCAGGAATTATCGACTTCGGTATTGGTAAGTATGTGAATTTAGGTGAATGGCTCGAAAAGCCTTGTTATGGGGTTTTTGATGGAAATAATTTCAATTTAGTATCTCTCGAAAAAAATTGGGATTTTTAGCCTAATAAGTTAAAAATTAAATACAAAAACATCCGATATTCTGAAATATCGGATGTTTGATTAAAAAGATATTCTTAAAACAAGTAGAATATTGTTTGTAATTAAAACAAAGACATCTGATAATTGAAAAATATCGTATGTCTGATTAATAAGCTAAATTCAATATATCTAACATTTCTTTTTCTGTAATAGGCATCATATTGCCTACAACACCAAGACGTGATGCATTATATGCAATTTCTGGAATTTTCTCTTTTAGTATATTTAAATCACGCAAAGAAACTGGTGCACCCCAGGATTTGTATTTTGCTTTCATTGCCTCGAGTGCCTCATCAAGTGTATCACAATACCAAACATTTTTTGCAAAGCGTTCGTATTGTTTAGGATTAGCACTACGTGTATAAGAAATCCAAGCAGGGAAAACAACCGCCAAACCTGCACCATGAGCAATTTCAGGATAAAGAGCGCTTATCCCGTGCTCAATCCTATGTGCAGCCCATTCACCAAGTGTCGATGCACCAACAACTCCATTTAATGCCAAAGTTGCTGCCCAAGCTAAATTTGCCCGAGCAGAATAATCATTAGGATTACTTTGCAAAATGTCCAGCGATTTTATAATCGATTTTATCAAAGCTTCTGAAATCGAAATTGATACCTCCTGATCCGTTGAAGCAAAATAAAATTCCATAATATGGCTTATTGCATCAATTCCACCATTGACAGTTTGGTGCCAAGGTAGTGTCATTTGCACATTTGGATCGATTATAGTAACTTTGGGATAAAGAACAGGGGCTCCAATATTCCATTTTTTCTTCTCAAACTCATTTGTCAGGACAGCGTATGGATTCATTTCCGAGCCAGTACCCGAAATTGTAAGCACGGTAAAAATTGACAAAGCTTTTTTTATCTCTGCTTTACGCTCGAAAGCATCCCAAAGATTATCCAAGTAGTATCCCGCTGCTATTGATTTGGCTTCATCAATGACTGACCCACCACCGACAGCTAAAACTGCTTGCAAATTATACTTTTTGCATAAAGCAACGCCTTCATTTGCGTGCGAAAGCACAGGATTTGGCACAACTCCTGGATGCTCAAAGTATTCAATTCCGTTGCTTTTTAATGAATTTATAACTAATTCATACACTTTATTTTTTTTGATTGAGCCACTTCCATAAAGAAAAAGAACTTTTTCAATACCAGCTTTTTTAATTTCGAGTCCTATGGCTTCTATTGTATTTTCACCAAAAATCAATTTTGTTGGGTTGTGATAAATAAAATTATGCATTTTCCAACTCCTATCTTTTAATATTACTAAAACTATCAATTAATTTCGAGCCGACACTGTAATAAGTTTTAGTGCCATAATCATAAATTATGGGTTTTATTTTTTCGATATCAGGGATACCTTTTTCATTTAAAAATCTTTCATCAACAGTAACATCAAGAATTTCTCCAATAAATTGGGTATGTACGCCTAAATGGTTTGTTTGAAGAAGTTTGCAGTGAAGAACCAGCGGAAACTCTTCTGCATAAGGTGCATCAACAATGTCAGATTTTACAGCAGTAAGGCGGTTTTTCTCAAATTTATTCTCATTACGTCCAGAGTAAATTCCACAATAATCAGCAATATCAACTTGGTCTTCTGTTGGTATGCAAACTGTGAAAGCCTTTCTCTGAACTATATTATTGTATGTGTAACGTGCCTGCCTGATAGAAACAGCTACACAAGGTGGATCACTGCAACAAATACTTCCCCACGATACAGCCATCAGGTTTGGCACATTGTTTTCATCGTAGCTACCAACCAATAACACCGGATTTGGATAAATCAATGTTTTCGCACCAATTGATTTTTTCATACTTTTTACTCACTAATTATTTGGAATTTTAGTGTAATCAATTTCTGAACCTAAAACACTATGAGGAATTAAATACACTGCGAACATAACAATTGCTGCAATAATTGGTAAAGTTTTGTTGTTTGGATCTTTTCTTAATTTAATAACCGCAATTAACCAAAATATTAGTGCAACAAGCGTTTTATTGTCTGTTAAATCGTGTCCAAATGGCCATCCTGTCCAGTATGCATCAAAAGCGTATTTTTGCACCATTGGACCTAAAATCATACCTCCGATAAAAAACAAAATTGTTGTCCAAAGTGCATACTTATAAAGATTTCCACCTCCAAAAGCAGCATGCAATCCAGTTTTCACTGATAATACCATTGCTACAAACATAAACAAAATATGTGGCAATAGTAACCATTGAGGCACAACACCCTTGAAGCGGATTATGGCGGACTTTTCGTTTAATCGAACTCTTGAACCATCCTCTTTTATTAAATCTATGTAGTAGATTACTTTGCCAGCTGGCGGTTGTTCGGGAATATCGCCGAGCAAAAAGTTACCTTCTCGTTTCATAGGCTGAGTCGTCCAATCATCATAGCTTTTATAGCGTTTGTATGTGAGCTCAGCCGATAATGTTTGGTCAGGCACTTCAATGCGAACAAGCTCTTTGCCACTGCCATCGTGGCTGCGTGGCAATTTATATTTTATTACTTGCGAATTTACTTCTACTTTACCACGCATCGGATAGGTAGGACCTGTCATCCTTTGATAAATTACACTTGCAATCATTATTATAAAAGCTAAAACCCAAAGTATAATATTTGTGCTTTTTTTCATTTTTCACCTTTAATTTATTAGAGATTTAGCATTGTTCAATTTTGAAAGAGCTAAGAGAAAAACTTTATCTTCAAAATTTCTTGCAGCCAAATAGCCAAAATTATCCCACTTCCATAAAGCAATATATGATTTTATCAAATTCCTTATTATTTTTTCATCAATTTTTGCCATATCAACATTCCAAATATTCTTTGATAACGAAAATTTTACAAAATCATTATATAAATTATCATCTACATTAAAATTTATTAAGAAATTTTCAAAATTATTAAATTCTTTTGTGAACTTATCCGAATTCATAAAAGAATAATTGTAAGTAAATTCAAGTAATATTCCACGTGACATTAATACTCGCGAAAGCAACGTAAGTGTGTCGCTTTTGATTATTTCATCAGGGAGAACTCCACCTTTAGAAATAATCGTCCTACCTTTTGAAGTCTTGTAAACTGGCAAACGTGCAGCACCCCCCGTTTCTTCGAATGATTTGAGAAGTTCTGAATATGCTTGCTCGCCCAAGGATAACTTCAAGCTTTCATCGAGCTTTATTTTTTCAATGTTTTTTTGAATTATTTCTTTATCTATTCTGCGTCCCGATGGGGAATAGTACTCACCAACAGTCAATCGAAAGCCTGAACCATCGTTCATAGTCCATAACCTTTGGAGTGTTCCTTTGCCGAATGTATTTTCTCCTATTATTATAGCTCTATCATTATCTTGCAATGCAGCGGAGAAAATTTCCGCAGCTGACGCTGTTTGCCCATCCACAAGCACAATTAGTGGCAATTTAATGTATTTGCCGTCTTTATCAGTTGTTATGTCCATTGTAAATTCAGGATTTCGCGAGTTCGTATAAACAATTTTGCTATTCTTAGGTAAAAATTCTGCTGTTACTTTAACTACTTGGTCAAGATAACCACCTGGGTTACCACGTAAATCTATTATTAAATATTCGAGACCTCTTTTAAGGTATTTATCTATCTCAGCTGTTAAATCCTCATAAACATTTGTGGTAAATCGTGATGATGTAATGTAAGCAATTTTTTGTTTTGCTAAATAAAATGATGAAGCGATACTTGAAACATGAAAAATCTCTCGTTTAATTATCAAATTTTTCAATTCATTTGAACTTGTTTTAATAATCAAATTAACATAAGTTGCTGTGTCTCCTGCAAGCAAGTCTTGAATTTCTTGCTGAGTCTTACCACTTACTGCTTGGTTGTCTACAAACAGTAATTTATCACCTTTCTTTATTCCAGCTTTTTCTGCTGGCGAGTTCGCTTGAACAGATGCAATTAAAGCTGTATCATTTATTGGAACAATTGTAAAACCAACTCCTTCAGCACGTCCTGTATTCTTCTCTTGATAATCTCTCAACTGCTTTGCTGAAAAATAGGCACTTTGTTTATCCAACGAAGTGAGCAACGAGCGAAAAGCATTTTCGCAAGCTTCTTCGATGTTGAATGTATCGAGATGGTTTTTATATGCTGTTTCGAGTATATATTTTAGCTTCAATGCTTGATATTCAATCCGCTTTTCAATACTTTCTGAAAACAAATTTGTGTTGAAATATACAAATATTACAAAGAATATTATCTTTTTCATATTGCCCTGTCAAAAATTAGTTTAAACAAAATTAATAATTATTATTAAATAATTGTTAATAAATAAACGTCTAAAAGTCAAACTTTTATTAATATTTTAAAAAATGAGGAGATTATATGAACAATCTAACTGCAGATGTTGTTGTGCTTGGTGCTGGACCCGGTGGATATGTTGCTGCAATTCGTGCTTCACAACTTGGACTTAAAACAATTTGCGTTGAACGTGAGCATTTAGGTGGTGTTTGTTTGAATTGGGGTTGTATTCCAACAAAAGCATTGCTTAAAAACGCTGAATATATGCATTTCCTGAAAGATGCTAAAAATTTTGGCTTTAACATTGAAAAATTTGACATTGATTTTCATCAAGTAATTAAAAGAAGTCGTGATGTTGCAAGCAAAATGTCTAACGGAATTGGTTTCCTTTTCAAGAAGTACAAAGTCGAGCATATAAAAGGCGAAGGTTCCTTCAAAACAAAGAATATAATTGAAGTGAAAGATAAGGACGGCAATGTTACCGATATAATCGAAACAAAGAATGTGATTATTGCAACTGGTGCTCGTCCTCGTATGTTCTCTGGGATAGAAGTCGATCGTAAAAAAGTGATTACAAGCAAAGAAGCCTTAATTCTTCAACAGCCACCAAAATCAATGATAATTATGGGAGCTGGCGCAATCGGTGTCGAATTTGCTTATTTTTACAATGCTTTTGGAACAGAAGTGACTATCATCGAAATGATGGATAGAATTCTTCCAATTGAAGATGAAGAAGTTTCAAAAGAATTAGAACGCAACTATAGAAAAGAAAAAATTAAAATCTTTACTAATACAAAAGTTCTCTCTGCAAAAGCTAACAGTGATAGCGTTGAAGTTAAAATTCAAAAGAAAGATGGTTCTGAGGAAACTCTAACAGCTGAAATTGCTTTAAATGCTATTGGAATTCAGGCAAATATTGAAAATATCGGCTTAGAAAATATAGGTGTTCAAATTGAAAAAGGATTTATCAAAGTTGATAAATTTTTGCGGACAAATATTGAAGGCGTTTTCGCTATTGGCGATGTTGCCGGTGCTCCTTGGCTGGCACACAAAGCATCAGCTGAGGGCATTGTTGCAGCAGAATTCATAGCTGGCCACGAAACCGAAGGTGTTGATTATAATAACATCCCAGGTTGCACATATTGCCAACCACAAGTTGCGAGTGTTGGGCTAACTGAGGCAAAAGCAAAAGAACTTGGATACGAATTGAAAATAGGCAAATTCCCATTTACTGTGAGTGGCAAAGCACATGGTATTGGGGAAGCTCGTGGTTTTGTCAAACTCGTGATAGATGCAAAGTATGGTGAGCTTTTAGGTGCCCATATGATTGGTCCTGATGTAACTGAACTTATAGCCGAAATAGGACTTGCTCGGAGCATCGGTGCAACTGGTAAATCTATTTTCAAAACTGTTCATGCCCATCCAACTTTAAGCGAAGCTATTATGGAGGCTGCTGCAGCTGCTTATGGAGAAGCTGTCAATTTTTAAATTACCCTAAATATGCTTAAATGAAACAAGGCTGCTCCGTATAGGGCAGCCTTGTTTATTTACTAAGTATTTAGCTTATTTTTTCGCTTTTTTTTCTTTCTTCTTATCTAATTTTTTATCGTCTTTTTTTTCTTTCTTTTCTTTTTTAACAGCTTTCTTTACAATTTCTTCTCTAATAGCAGCGCGTGCAGCCGCCAAACGTGCTATTGGTACACGGAACGGCGAGCAAGAAACATAATCAAGCCCTATTTCATGGCAGAACTCTACGGACGCTGGATCACCACCGTGTTCGCCGCAGATACCAAGCTTGATATTTGGACGAGTTAAGCGACCTTCCGATACTGCGTGTTTCATCAAAAAGCCGACGCCATCACGATCGATTGACACAAATGGATCAACGGGGTAAATTTCACGATTTACATATTCTGGGAGGAAACGTCCTGAATCATCGCGGCTTAAACCTAAGGTTGTTTGAGTTAAGTCGTTTGTACCAAATGAGAAAAACTCTGCAACTTCTGCAATCTGACGTGCAGTTATTGCACCACGTGGCACTTCGATCATTGTTCCCACAAGGTAGTCAAATTTCATACCTGTTTCTTCCATAACTTGCTTTGCTACGTCGCGAACTATTTCTTCTTGATGCTTTAATTCTTTAACATTACCAACAAGCGGAATCATTACTTCAGGTAAAACTTTTTTCCCGCGATTTAGTACATTTACAGTTGCTTCAAATATAGCTCTTGCTTGCATTTCTGTGATTTCTGGATAAATAAGTCCAAGACGGCAACCACGGAAACCAAGCATTGGGTTAAATTCGTGTAAAGCTTCAACTCTTTCTTTAACTTTCTTGAACTCTATACCCATTTCTTTTGCAACCTGCTTCTGTCCTGCTTCATCGTGTGGCAAAAATTCATGGAGTGGTGGGTCAATTGTACGAATAGTTACAGGGCGACCGTCCATAGCTTCGAAAATACCTTCGAAGTCAGCCCTTTGCAATGGAAGCAACTTTGTTAGAGCTTTACGGCGATCTTCTGTATTATCTGCTAAAATCATTTCGCGCATCGGTCCAATCTTACCTTCACCAAAGAACATATGCTCTGTGCGACACAAACCGATGCCTTCTGCACCGAAAGCTACTGCATTGGAAGCTTGATCTGGTTGATCAGCGTTTGTGCGAACCTTCAAGCGACGGTATTCATCAGCCCAATTCATTATTTGTTCATAAATTTGGTAAGTTGGTGCTTCCTCTGGTTTTAATGTCTTTTGAAGTAACACTTCGATTACTTCGCTTGGTTTTGTTTCTACTTTACCAGCTATTACTTCACCTGTTGAACCATCAATTGAAATCCAATCACCTTCTTTTAGAACTGTATCGGAACCTTCAACTTTCAAAATACGTGATTTATAATCAATAATTAGTGCACCACAACCTGCAACACAAACTTTGCCCATTTGGCGAGCAACCAGTGCAGCGTGAGAAGTCATACCACCACGAGCTGTTAAAATACCTTCAGCTGCATTCATTCCAGCGATGTCTTCAGGTGATGTTTCAATACGTACTAAAATTACTTTTTCACCTTTCTTTGCCTCTTCAACTGCATCTTCTGCATTGAAAACTATTTTACCAGTTGCAGCACCTGGTCCTGCGTTCAAACCCTTTGCAATTAAACGTTTTTCGGCAAGAGCTTTTTTCTTTTCATTCAAGTCAAAAACAGGACGTAACAGTTGATTTAATTGGTCTGGTTCTATTCGCATTAAAGCTTCTTTTGGTTTAATAAGCTTTTCGTTCACCATATCAACAGCAATTTTCATTGCCGCCATAGCAGTGCGTTTGCCAACACGGCATTGTAACATATAAAGTTTCTTATTTTGTATTGTGAACTCAATATCAAGCATATCGCGATAGTGCTTTTCTAAAATCTTGCGAATTTTTTCTAACTGATTGTATGATTCAGGATCAATCTCCTTCAAAAGTTCGATTTTATGTGGGGTACGAATACCAGCTACTACATCTTCGCCTTGTGCGTTCATTAGAAATTCGCCATAGAAATAATTTTCTCCAGTTGCTGCATCACGTGTGAAAGCAACACCAGTGCCAGAATCTTCTCCCATATTACCGAATACCATTGCTTGAACGTTTACAGCTGTTCCCCACGATTCTGGAATATTATTTAGCTTGCGATAAACAATAGCACGAGGATTCATCCAGGAATTGAATACTGCCCCTATCGCACCCCAGAGTTGTTCTTTTGGATCTTCTGGGAAATCTTTGCCAGTGCGTTCTTTTATTGCTTGCTTAAATTCTGCAACTAATTCTTTTAAATCTTCGGCTGAAAGTTCAACATCGAGTTTTACACCACGTGCTTTTTTCTTACGTTCTAAAATTACTTCGAAAGGATCTTCTTCATCTTTGTTTTCTGGCTTCATTTCGAGTACAACATCACCGTACATTGCAACAAAACGACGGTACGAGTCATACGCAAAACGTGGATTTCCCGAACGTTCTATTAAACCTTGAACTGTTATATCATTTAATCCTAAATTTAAAATTGTGTCCATCATACCAGGCATTGATGCACGTGCACCAGAACGCACCGAGACAAGTAGTGGGTTCTTTGGATCAGCAAATTTTGCACCCATTTCTTTTTCGAGTTTTGCTATAGCTTCTTCAACTTGTTTATAAAGCTCTTTCGGATATGTTTTATCGTTTTTGTAGTAAAAAGTACAAACTTCTGTAGTAATTGTAAAACCTGGTGGAACAGGCAAACCCATATTGACCATCTCGGCAAGATTAGCTCCTTTCCCTCCGAGAAGTTCTTTCATATTTGCATCGCCTTCAGCTTTGCCACCACCAAAATAATATACATACTTTGGTGCTTTTGATTTTGTCTTTTTGTCTTTGGACATTAATGAACTCCTTTTAATATTAAGAAATAGAAATTTATTTGTTTCTAAATCATACAAATTTAATAAATCGCATATAATTAATTTTTATTTTTTATTTATTCAGATAATTTCGGTTCAAGAATTACAGATAATTTGTAATCTTCACTAATTGCTCGACTGAAAGGTATTTTTAAATAACCACCGTTTAGCCAAATTTGCACTAAATTAGAATAATTTGGACTTAGTGGATCGCCGCTTACTCCTCCAGGTAGCGAAACATAGACATTTTCTTCATCCATATCTGCTATAAACCGCATAGATGGTGCGATAACTGTCTCATATTTTTCATAAATCTTGTATTCAGTGTTATTAATTGTTGTGCTATTTCCACCAATAGGGAATGGACCAACAGTAACAACAGGTTTTAATAAATCACTTTCTGATAAACTATGCTTAAACGTAATTGTATGTAATTTCCCCCATTTCCACTGGTAAAAATCTTCTGTTTTAAACAAAGTTTTTGCTTTTTTTATGGCATCTTTATAACTTTTTATAATTTGGTAATCGCGTCGTTCCTTTTCTTGGGTTTTTACATTATTAAACCATTCGCTCAACTCATCTTGAGTTATTTCCATAAGTCGTCTTAATGAAATTCCACTTAAAAGTAAATATTTTTTGTAAAATCCTTCCCCTAAATCGTCATAAAAAGTGTTATAAAGATATTTTTCTATAAACAAATTAAAAATTGTTGCCTCGATGCTTTCAGTACTTACTATGAAATCCCATTTTTTAAACTTAACGTATATTTTTTTCTCTTCATCGGTAAGCAATTCTGAATATCTATCAATGATAGGAATAACATATTTGAACATTTGCTTGGCATACATTGAGAAAAAGTCGTTTTGCATATATTGTGCATCGCGAACTCCAAACTCTTCACTTTGAAGAATTAGCTCTTCAATCCGTTCTATTCTTGAAGGTGGCTCCCAAAATGATGTAATATGGTAAGGCATATTTTCAGCAGTGCGATTATTTGCAGATGCTACGAACTTCTTCGGGGGATTTAGCAGCTTGCCAAAAACTCCTTCTTTGGCAATGCCATTCCAGCCAGTTGCATTCTCGAAAGCATTATTAGGGAAATTTGGATTGCATCTTTCTTGACGCATTGGCACAAAACCGCTCGGTGCAATTCCAATGTTGCCAAACTTATCTGCATAGGTAAAATTAAGCGCAGGGGCACTCCATAGACGCAATGCTTCATCAAACTCATCCCAATTTTTTGCTATGTTAATCTTATACATATTTAAGAAATCATCATTAGCTACATTTCCAATCCATCTAAATGTCAAAGCATACTTACTTAAATATTTATTTAAATTTTTGCAATCTTGATAAAAAATATGATTATCGGAAATTATCTGTCCTCGTTCGGTAAATTTTTTATAGTAAATGTAGTTTTCTTTTCCTTTAATTTTTATTGTGTCTAATACATATAAAATTTCTTTTTTTAAACTATCAGAATTAAAATAAAATTTGCTATGCTCATCAATTTTCTCAACAAAAAAATCTACATCATCAAGCATTACATTGGTTATTCCCCAAGCAATATTATCATTGCGTCCTGCTATTACCAAAGGGATACCCGGTATCATCATTCCTATGACGTTAATTCTATCTGATTGCAAATGCATAGGTATCCATCTTGCAGGCAAGCCAATAGGCAAATGTGGATCATTTGCAAGTATCGCCGATGATTCCCTATTTAAATGCTTTTTGCGAGCCCAACTGTTACTCCCAACAGAAGTTCCGTTAATGCCTAAAAATTCTCTTGTCTCTAAAATATTTCTAAAAGCATTGCGAAAATTTTCATTGTTTACTATTTCTTTCGTCTCTATTGTGTCTTGATTGTTTGTATCAAGAGGTAGTTTTGGTATTTCATAATTCCTTTGGCGAACATACTCATCCAGCACATTAGGGCTATTTATTGGATAGCTCGGTATTAAGCCTTTTGCTTTATTAAAACCAATTGAGTACGCAATTCCACCAAAAGCAACATCATAGTAAAATCCAAGACTTAACTCAAAAGCCATCATCTTACTAATAATTATGCAATCTTCAATTTGCCATTCATCAGGTTCATAAGAAAGCAACCCAAACTCAAAACTTAATCTACTACGATTTTGATAAATATAAAAATTCACTCCATCTGCAAAAGCTTGCAAAATTGATTGCGATTTCTTGCTCAAGACATCTTTTGTCTCTCTTACTGTTTGTTCCAAATTCAAAGAACGAAGAAATAAATCGTATTTCAATGTCTTTTCGCCAAATATTTCAGAGAGTTTACCTTTACCTGCACGTCGAGCAAAGTCCATCTGCCAAAGACGCTCTTTTGCTTGATAATAGCCAACTGCAAAAAATAAATCATGTTCATTATTAGCAACAATTTTGGGTATTCCGTTGTTGTTTGTGTAAATTTTGACTGTATCCATCAGTTGAATTGTATTTAACGTCGTTAATTTATTGCTTATGGATACATTCTTTAAATTGATAATAAAAATTATTACTGATACAATAAGCGTTATAATGCATATTGCAATAATTAATATTGGATAAAACCTTCTCATAACCATTTGTTCTGTTTATACCATTCTATTGTATTCTGCATACCATCTTCTATACTCATCATCTGGCGATAACCAAAATCACGCTTTGCTTTTTCTGTTGAACATATCCAATAATCTTGAATAAAATCTATTCCTTTTTCATAGTTGAAAACAGGCGGCTTATCTGAAAACTTACCTAAAAATTCTGATATTGCAGCAACAGTCAACACAATAAAATGCGGTAATCGTATCTTTAAAACAAATTTTTTATTCATTTTTTCGGCAATTATATTAATAAGCTGTTTCCAAGTGTAAAACTCTTCACTTGATACAAAGTAAATTTCATCCTTAGTTTTTTCGCTTTCAGCTGCTTCTATTATACCACGAGACAAATCTTCTGAATGAATTAAGCTAATGTATTTATCTCGAAAGCCAACCATAGTCCCAAGTCCCATTTTTACTGTGCGGAAAATATCATAGATTGCGGTATCTCTCGGTCCATAAACAGCAGGTGCACGCAAAATAGTGAATGGGATTTTGTCTTTATATGAAAGAACAACATCTTCTGCCTCTTTTTTGCTTCTTCCGTAAGAAGTGATAGGATTTCGAGGAGTTGTTTCATCAACTGGTTCGTAAAGCGATTTAGCTGGACCAACGACAGTTTGGCTACTAACAAACAGAAATCTCTTTATATTTGGAGCATGTTTTTCTACAACTGAAATTAAATTTGCTGTTGCGTCACGATTACCTTTGAGAAACTCTTCATAATTTCTTGCGAAAGTAAGCCCGGCAACGTGGTACACATAATCGACACCTTCAACTGCTTTAATTAAACTTTCTGGATTATCTAAACTGGCTTCAACAATTTCAAAATTTTTCCCATCGAGCCAACGTAAATTACTTGTTTTGCGAGCTATACAACGGACATAGTAACCTTTTGCAAGCAACTTATCAGCTACATGGCTTCCAATAAAACCTGTTGCACCAGTAACTAATACTTTCACTTTTGCACCATTAGTTGATTTTAAAATTGCAATTTACCAAAACTTTTTATAAAATTTTCGTTAATGTAAAAAATCCGATAAGTTTTTAGCTTATCGGATTTACTTTGATTCTATCAACAAATTAATTAGCTAATAATTTTTCTAATTCATCCAAATATTTGTTCATCTTTTGTAAAGTTTTGTTTATTGGTTCGGGGGTTGTCATATCAACACCTGCTCTTTTAAGCACCTCAATACCATATAGCGAATTCCCTGATGACAAGAACTCAAGGTATTTATCAATAGCTGGCTTGCCTTGTTTTTTAATGTTTTCAGCAAATGCCTGAGCAGCAGCAAAACCAGTTGCATACTGAAAAACATAGAAATTATATTTTGTCAGATGGTGAATTCTTGCCCAGGATATATTTTCTTCTGGATCGGTAACCATTGCAGGTCCCCAATATTGTTGATAAAGCTCACCGAATAATTTCGAAAGATCATCTGCTGTCATCATCTCGCCTTTCAAAGCACGTTCGTGTGTGATTTTTTCGAATTCCGCAAATTGTGTCTGACGGAAAAAAGTTTGCTGTATGTTTAAAAGGAATTTCTCAATTAATGCGGCTTTTTCTTCTTTCGAGCGTGCATTTTCGAGCAAATAATCTAATAGCAATGCTTCGTTTGTTGTTGAAGCAACTTCTGCAACAAAAATCGAATAGTTTGCATAATGATATGGCTGTTTCAGCTCAGTAAAATATGAGTGCATATTATGTCCCAACTCGTGTGCAAGTGTAAACATATCATCGAGAGTGTTATTCCAGTTCAGTAAAATATATGGATGCACTCCACAACCGCAACTATTTGAGTAAGCTCCGCTTCTTTTACCTTTTGTTTCATAAACATCTATCCAGCGATTATCAAAGCATTTTTTCAAAGCTAATTGATATTCCTCGCCTAATGGTTCAAGTGCTTTGAGGACGATTTCTTTTGCTTCATCAAATGTATATTCTCTTATTGTGGATGGGAAAAGCGAAGCATATGTATCATAGGGATGCAGCTCGTCTATTTTCATTACACGCTTTTTAATTTCAGCCCAACGGTGTAGCGATTTAATATTATCGTGGGTAGCTTTAATAAGACTTTCATAAACGTCCACTGGGATGTTATCTTCATAAAGAGCGGCTTCAAGTGGAGAATTGAACTTACGAATTTCTGAATTTATCATTCTTGTTTTTAATCTGCCATTATAAAGGGTCGCAAAAGTGCCTATTAGTTGTTTATACGGTTCATAATATGCTTTGTAAATACGTTTGCGGTATTCTCTATCATTTGAATAAAGCGAAGAACGAAATCTCCCGTGCGAAATCTGCACGTCATTGCCTTTGTCATCTTTGATTGTTGGGAATGGTAGCTCAGCGTCGTTCAATATTCCGTATGTTTCATTTGGGATACTCATTATAGGTGAAAGCTTTGCAAGTAATTCTTCTTCTTTTGCAGAAAGTGTATGCTTCTTCATACGAAGCATATTATCAAGCGTATGTGCATAAATTTGCAATCCTTTTTCTTGCTTTATATAATTACGAATAGTTTCTTCTTTTGCTTCCATAATTTCAGGCATCAAGAAAGATGAAGCGGCTGAAAAATCACTACTAATCTGTTGTGTCTTTTGGAACATCACTTGATATTTGCCGTCTGTAACATCCAAATCTCTTGCCATAGAACTATAAAAATATAGCTTCATCAGTCTTTTTTCGAGTGAATAATAATCGTGAAGTGCATTTAATAGATTTTTTGCTGATTTTGTTACTTTGCCTTTGTGTTTTGCCATTGTCGAAATATCTTTCGAAAGTGCCTGATAATCTTGTTCCCAATCAGCATCAGTTTTGTAAATATGCGTCAAATCCCACTTATATTTATCTGGGATTTGATCGCGTGTGGGTAATGTTTGTGCAGACATATTGTTTTGGATTCCAATAGTTAATAATAAAGCTAAAATAAAATAGAACATAATAATTGCTCCAAAATATTTTCAATAAAAAAGCAAATTATAAAATATTGACCTATTATTAAAAAAAATTATTCAATTGGTAGGCAAACAGTAAAAATCGAGCCTTCATTCAGCTTGCTCTTGACCTCCAACGTACCGTTAAGTTTTTCAACTAATTTTTTTGTTACAGTAAGTCCCAATCCTAAACCTTCGTAAAATCTTTGAGTGCCTTCGCTAATTTGTCTAAAAGGTTCAAATATTGTGCTGAATTTGCTTGGCTTAATTCCAATTCCTGTATCTTGAATTATAAATTCTATATATTTTCTTGAATTTTCTTTTTCAACAATTCTACAATCAACGAAAACACGCCCTTTTTCTGTAAATTTAATTGCATTATCAATTAAATTGTAAAGTATTTGGTGAAGACAATTTTCGTCGAAAGTAATTTTTGTTGAATTATTTTTTATGTTAATGTCGAAAGAAATATTCTTATTTTTAGCTATTGGTTCAAATGATTGATAAAGGTTATAAATAAGCTCCATAAGGTCAATTTCGTTGCTTTTGATTTCAAGTTGATTAGTTTCTAAAGCTGCGAGTGTTACAACTGAGTTCAAAGTTGAATTAAGTCTTTGAGCAGATTGATATATATAATTTAGCATTTCTCTTTCATCTTCATTTTTAGTATTATTTGCAAGCATCTTAGTAAATCCCAAAATCCCAACCAGTGGTGTTCTGAACTCATGTCCTATAACACCAAGAATAATTGATTTAAATTTTCTTGCTTCGTCGTTTTTTTGCTTTTCAATTAATAGCTCTTGCTCCAAATTAATTTTTTCGCTAATATCTACGCTAATTCCATAAATAAACTTAATACTACCATCGTAATCTCTTACAATAATTCCACTTACTTCGGCTGGGACTATGCTACCGTCTTTGGCAATGTATTCAATAAATAAATTGCTGAATTTATCAGAGCCGTTCAAATTGGAAAATAGCTTATGTAATTTATCAACAGATGCTTTCGTGAGTTTTTGTTCAATATTTAAATTTAAATATTCGTCCAAAGTATATCCCGTAAGATGCTCTATTGATGGACTTATTAATATTGTTTTAAGTTCATTATTTAAAATCCAAAAAACATCTGACGAATTTTGGAATATAAAATCTTTGAATTGATTGCTATCTATTTGCGAAAGAATATTAGTTTTCATTCTGTTTTGCTCCGATTAAAATATCTTTATTTGCTAATGGTATGGTAAAATGGAAAGTTGTTCCAACTCCGACAGTGCTTTCAACCCAAATTTTTCCACCATGACGCTGCACAAATTCATGGCAAAGAATTAGTCCAAGCCCTGTTCCGCTTTCTTGTTTTGTCCCTGTGGTTGAGATGCTGTTTTGCAAATTAAACAAATTCTTTAAATTCTCTTCCGGAATACCAACACCAGTGTCTTTAACACTTATTTGACAAAAACCGTCATTATTATTGCGGCATATTATTTTAACTGAACCACCTTCGTGCGTGAACTTTATAGCGTTTGTGCATAGATTTCTTATTATAGTATTTAGCATATTTGCATCGGCATAAACTTCGTAATCTCCATCTATATCATAACTTAATGATATCTTTTTATTTTCTGCATTCATTTTAATTAAATCAATGTTGTTATTAAGAATTTGCCGTAAATTTTGATTTGCTGGATGATAATGTATCAAACCACGTTGCGAGCGCGACCACATCAGCAAATTCTCCAAAAGCTCATAAAGCTGTTTAGCTGAGTTATTAACATCATCCAAAAATTCTTTTAATTCCTCTTGACTAAGCTCATGAAAAGTTTGCGCTAAAAAGCTCGATACACCCATAAATGCACTCATTGGATTTTTCAAATCGTGGGCTATGATGGAGAAAAATTTATCTTTCATTGCATTAATTTCTTTTAATTCATTATATTGTGCGTGCAGTTTCTGTTGTTGGTTCATAATCGTTTCATTTGCAGCTGATATATTTTCAACCATTTTGTTGAAAAAATTTGCCAGATCCCCAATTTCATCTTCTGATTCAACTTTAACTTTAATCCTATAATCTCCACTTGCAAGCTTAATTGTTGCTTGTTTTAGCCTTACAAGTGGATTTGTAATACTTCTTGCAAAGAAAATGGAAATTACTAAACTGAAAATAATTGATATGACAAACAACGGTACAATTATAGATTGATAACTGTTCGATTCATCTGTTGCTTTTTTTACAATTAAATTAATTTGTATAATCATATTTTTTTCAAGGTCATTCATCTTAATTTCAATATTTCGCATTTCTTTATTTATTTTGACAAATTCTTGAAATGATTTTAAATATTCATCAGCTAAAACATACATTTTATCCTTGTCATCCTGCGGCAAATTTAGATATTTCAAATCTGATTTGATTTTATTTACAATATCAATTACATTTTGCACGTATTCGTCTCGCTTTCGCATAATGTAGTCTTTCTCACGCCTTCTGGCTTGTAGCGTTAATGCTAATAAATAGTTATTGTTTATTGATTTTAAGAAACTCTCAAGTTTATGTATTTTCTTACGGAAATCACCTTCGACTCCTGAATTTTCATCTAAGCCAAATTTTTCGAATAGCTTTTCATAAATTAGAATATTTTTACGGTAAATGTTTTTCAGACTATCTAATTTCTTTTTATCGCCATTTTGTTTCAATTTTTGAGATATTGTGTCATATTTTTCAAGATTATTTAAAATGGTTTGAATATTACTATAAAATAAATTCTTGAAGTTTGTATCTCGACGAGATAGCATCTCCAAACGTTTGTTGCTGGCTTCTATTAAAAGTCCTTCGAGTTCCATATAATTATGTTTCTTTTCGTTCAAATGAAAGGCATACATTGCGAAAATAACAATAACAAGCATAACGAGCTGAATAAAGCCACTCAACAATATCATTTTCCCAAAAAGCGTATTTTTAAGCTTCATATATATTTTTAAAATATAAAACACATATATAACAAATTAGCTTTACTATATTAATTTTTGATTAATTTACTGTTAGTTTGTTAATTTGATTTTAGAAATAAGATTGGAATTATAAAACAGCTGATTGACCTATTGACAACAAACCAGCTTCAGTATCAATTTCTGCTTCAAGTGAATAGGGGAGAGTTATTTGCTCGCTTGTGTGTCCAATCAACAAACCATAAAAGGATGGAATAGGTAATTCTGAAAAATATTTATCCAAAACATCACCAAGCTGCAAATCCCACGATGGTGGTGAAGATTTTATAGTACAATCATTGCAATATCCAAAAACTATTCCCTTGGCTTGTTCAAATTTGCCAGCTAATCGCAATTGATTAAGCATTCGATCGATCCTATATGGCTCCTCTGACACATCTTCTAAAAATAATATGGAATCCTTTGTATTAATTTCGTAAGGTGTTCCCATAAGAGATGAAATTATAGATAAATTGCCACCTGTAAGTTTTCCTTTCGCCTTACCTCTCACAATCGTTCGGATTGGGAATTGATTGCGAATTCCAGATAGACGTTTTGGATTGGTTACATCCCCGATTGGTTCGTTCTGAAATATTGCTTTTTCAAATGATTTAGCAGTAAATTCAGTAAAACTTGATAGTAGAACAGGGGAATGGAATGTAATTATACCTGAGTATTTTTGTATAGCCAGGTGCAAAGCGGTAATATCACTGTAACCAGTAAAAACCTTAGGATTGGAGCGTATAAGCTCGTAATCAAGTAAATCCAAGATATCAGCAGAACCATAACCACCACGAATACAAAATAAACCCTTGATTTCTTTTCTTTCAAAAAAATGATTTAACTCGTCTGCTCGCTTTTTGGATGGCTTAGTTCTATACCCTTCATTTGATTTTAGCAAATTGCTAACAACAGGTTCAAGCTTAAAATAATTGCATATCTCAATGGCACGTTGAATTTCATCAGGATCTTGAACATTCGATGCTGGAGCAACAATTGCGACTTGGTCTCCAGCCTTTAAGCGTTCAGGCTTTATTAAATTATTAGTGCTAACTTTGTTTGAAAATGTATAATTGCTCGTAATCGACATAAAACCTAAGCTTATTGCTCCTTGTATAAAATTACGCCGTTTCATCGTTTTAAATGTTTTGCTCCAATTTACGTGCCCAATCAAACATTGTGTTAGCAGCATCAGTGTGTCCTATACGTTCAAAGCAATGTCCTGCACCATAACAAGCACGTGCGTTGTTTGGATTTAGCTTCAATGCAGCAGAGAAATATTGATGTGCGCCCTCTAAATCATTCTCTTCAAGTGAAATTTCACCACAATAAGTTAGAATGTTATCCAAACTTTCACCTAAAGTGCAGTTGTATTTTTCTTCAGTCCAAAGGTCAAAAATTTCTGTAAGCATTTCAAATGCTTCATCAGTTTTACCTTCTTCTACTAAAAGTTGAGAATAAAGGTATTTTGCATCCAAATTGAGTGTAAAGTTCTGATTAATTATTTGAGCAATTTCTCTTGATTTGACAATATTTTTTCTTGATAAATTAATTTGTAATAATCTGTTTAAGATGTGCTGTTTGCTCTTTTCATCAAGCTGAGAGCTATTGATTAGACTACTAAACATTTCTTCAGCTTTATCGAAATTACCTTCAATAAATTCTTTCTCTGCAAATCCTAATGTTATGAAATCATCGTGATAAATTTCGAGTTTTTTATCTGCAAGTTTAGATAAATTAGTGCCTTGTAGGTAATCAATTCTTGCTAACAATTTAATTGTCGCATTACGCCAAGTCCAATATTTTCGAGCTTTTGCCGAAGCTATTATGCCTGCAGAGAATATTTCGGTTGGGTTCGCATAAATGAAACGGAGTGTTGCTGCCAGATGATCACGGCTTGGCTCTAATAAGTATGCTTCGTTTGTGAAAAGTTTATCGTCAAGTGTTCTGCCTATGCTAATTTTTTCAGCGTCTAAATACCAAGAAACTTGTGCATCAGTAAAATCATCTGTTGCCCCACCTTTTGTAACTATTACCGGAAGTCCGCAAGCCATTGCCTCAAGAGTTGGGAGCGAAAAGCCCTCGCCACGATATGGGCTTACAAATACATTGCAAGCACGGTATAGCGAAGCGATTTCTTCTTCGCTCATTGAATCTTCTATGTAAATGATTTCGGCAGCATTTGGATTCTGTTTTGCTCTGAGTATCATTTCCTTTGCAGTTTGCCCACGGTAAAAGCTATCGCCACCCATATCTTTAACAACAAGGCATATATCATCTTGTGCAGTAAAGGTTTGTAGATAAGCTTGAAGCAATATATCAAAACCTTTTCTATATATTGTTCCACCTAAGTAAAGTAGTTTTAATCTCTTTTGGGTATTTAAATGATATTTTTCACCAAAAGGTTTAAACAATTTGGGATCTATACCATTTGGAATAACTTGAACTTTATCGAACTCTATGCCTGAATTGATAAAACTTTGCCGAGAATAATTTGATGGTGTCCATATTTCAACAGCTTGTTTGAAAATTTCTACAAAATCAACCAAGTGGCAAGTATATTCCCACGGTTGCATAATAATCCATTTGGCACCTTTCGGTGGATCAGCCTTTGGTGGCCATTGATGGCGAATCCATATGTAAGGTAGTTGAGCAATCTCTTCTGATACATCAGGTTTGTATCGTATATCGTTTTCTTTTAATTTTTTGTATTTTGGGAATAAATCAGGTGAAAATGCATCTGGTTCGTATGGCACAATAGTTAAATTTGAACCGCCAGTTTCAAGTATATTCAAGCAATGTTCGCGATTGATTAATGCAAGCGAATGATAAACAAATTGAGAACCTTCCCAAACTATATTAACCTGTGGTGTTTCTTCGTCAAAATCCTTTGATTGTAATTCAGTTGTTTCTCCTTCTGGTTTTAAACCGACAAGCTCTTGAAGATCATCGAAATCAAAAGAGTTCTCGCTTTCAGTTGCAAAATCGCTTTTGCTTTCAGCTATTGCTGGTGGAATAGGTAATTCTTCGAATAATTCTTCTGAAATTTTTCTTTTTAAAGCACGCACTGTCATATTGAGATTTATAAAGCCACGATCCTGTGGCGTATCTTCTTCATAAAATTCAGTTACAATGAGACCAGCTTTGTGAAGCTTATCTTTTATCGATTGTTCATCAAATCCTACGCAATGGTAATCGCCTGGATTTGTTTGACCACCGAAAATCATATATGAAGCAATATCAGCATTCCACACCCCATTTATATAAGCTTTGGCTTGCAACCTAAGCGATGGGCATCGTATTATGAGTTCTCCATTTGGTTTCAACACTCTTGCCCATTCGTTGAGTATATTTTGTGTTTCACGGTGCGAAAAATGCTCTAATATATCACTTGCTAAGATTAAATCTACAGAATTATCTGGCAAATCGAGCTTACGAACATCTCCATAAACAACACGTGGATCATCACTAAATAAATCTATGTTTATAAAACCATCTCGAACATCTTTCCCACAACCTAAATTTAGGTAAACTTTTTCAGGTAAAGGATTTGGCATCTTTCCAGTTGCTCGTTTATTCGAAAACCCATAAGGCAAATCATTTTCAAAAAGCAACCTATTTAAAGCATCATTCATATTTAACCTCAAAATAATTTTCCCTCAATTAAATCAAAAATTATGCCGTAAAAAGCCTATTTAAATAAAATCTAATGATTTAATTTGTATTTTATCAAAATTATTAAAATTTGTTTTAAAAAAAACTTAAATTTGGTTACTTAAATTATACATTATTTAAAAACGTCTAAAATATATTATTTGTTTTATAATTTAAAAGTTTGAAAATGATAAATTTTTTAAAAAAAATATTTGGTAGCAAAAGTGATAAAGACATTAAAGAGTTAATGCCTATTGTTAAAGAAATTAATCGCTATTATGAAGAATTCAAAAGCTTAACTGATGAACAGGTTAAAGCCAAAACGCAAGAATTCAAGGAAATCATTAAATCTGCTGTTGCTCAATTGGAAGAAGAAAAATTTGAACTCGAAAATAAGCTTAAGTCATCAGATTTAACAGCTGATGAAGTAATTGACATAAATGATAAAATTAAAAAGTTAGATCGAGAAATATTCGAAACAATTGAGCAAAAACTTGATGAAATATTGCCTCAAGCTTATGCAGTTGTCAAACAAGCTTGTAAACGCTTAGCAGACCAACGCTTTGCTTATACTTACGCCGGGCAACACTACATTTGGGATATGGTGCCTTACGATGTGCAGCTTATTGGGGCAATTGTTCTTCACCAAGGCAAGATTGCTGAAATGGCAACTGGCGAGGGCAAAACACTTGTTGCTATTATGCCACTATATCTAAATGCATTAGCCGGAAAAGGTGCACACCTTGTTACTGTCAACGACTACCTGGCTAAACGTGACTGTGAATGGATGCGCCCTGTTTATGAATGGCTTGGGCTTACCGTTGATGCTATTCAATCTAATATGGAACCACACGAAAGAAAACGCATCTACAATTGCGACATTACTTACGGAACCAACAACGAGTTCGGTTTTGATTATCTGCGTGATAATATGGTTATTGATCCCGAACACATTGTTCAACGCCCACATTGGTATGCGATAGTCGATGAGGTGGACTCTGTCCTAATCGATGAAGCCCGCACTCCGCTTATTATTTCAGGTCCCGTAGCCTCAGCAGACCAGAAATTCGAGGAAATGAACCCACGTGTTAAAAGACTCGTCGAAGCACAAAATAAATTAGTTAATGAAATTGTTGCCGAAGCTGAAAAATTATTAGAAACAGGCAAAAAAGAGGATAGGGAGAAAGCAGGCGTACTTCTTTTCCGTGCTCATAGAGGATTGCCTAAACATAAAAAACTTCTAAAACTGATGCAGGATGCTGAAAATTTAAAGCTTCGTCAAGAAACAGAGCTCTTTTTCCTTCGCGATAAAGGTGCTCGAATGCCAGAAATAGACGAGGAACTCTATTACACAATTGATGAAAAAAATCATCAAATCGATATTACTGAAAAAGGACGTCAGCTCCTATGCCAAAGCCAAGAAGATCCTGATATGTTTGTCATACCTGATATTGCAGCAGAACTTAGCGCTATTGAGGGGGATACAACTCTTTCACCTGAAGAAAAACAGCAAAAAATTGATCAAGTTTATTATCTTTTTGCTGAGCGTAGCGATAGAATTCATACTATTTCCCAGCTTTTACGTGCTTACTCGCTTTACGAAAAAGACGTTGAATACGTCGTCCAAGATGGTAAAGTGCTTATTGTTGATGAATTTACTGGTAGAATCCTTGAAGGGCGACGTTACTCCGATGGTCTGCACCAAGCTATTGAAGCAAAAGAAAGAGTAAAAGTCGAACGTGATACTCAAACTCTTGCTACAATCACACTTCAAAATTATTTCCGCTTGTATAAAAAACTTGCTGGTATGACTGGGACTGCAGAAACTGAAGCAGCCGAATTCGAAAAAATATATAATCTTGAAGTTGTTGTTGTTCCTACAAATAAACCAGTTATTCGAGTTGATCACGATGATTTAGTTTATAGAACAAAACGTGAAAAATATAATGCTATCGTCGAAGAAACGAAAAAAATCCTTGCAGAAGGTCGCGCAGTTTTAGTCGGGACAACTTCGGTTGAGGTTTCTGAAATTCTCTCGAAAATGTTCACTCGCAATGGGATTAAACACAATGTTCTTAATGCTAAACACCATGCACGCGAAGCTGAAATAATCGCACAAGCTGGTCGCAAGGGAGCGGTTACAATTGCTACGAATATGGCTGGACGTGGTACTGATATCAAACTCGATCACGAAGTCAAGAAGAACGGCGGTTTGGCGATAATTGGTTCAGAGCGACACGATGCGCGTCGTATCGACCGTCAGTTACGTGGACGAGCCGGACGTCAAGGCGATCCTGGTAGCTCGCAATTCTTTATTTCTCTTGAAGATAATCTTATGCGTCTCTTCCAGAGCGATAGAATCGCCAGTGTAATGTCCAAAATCAATATTCCAGAAGGCGAACCAATCCAACATCCGATGATTACTCGCGCTGTCGAAAATGCACAAAAGAAAGTCGAAGAAAACAACTTTGGTATTCGTAAAAGATTGATCGAATACGATGATGTAATGAACCACCAGCGCGAAGTTATTTATTCTCGCCGTCGCGCAGCTTTGCGTGGAGACCGCCTTAAAGGTGAAATATTTGAATACGTTGAAGATTATCTTATAGATTTATATGAAACTTATCATCCGAATAAAGACGTCAAAGCTTTAAGAAATTCGCTCAGAACAACTCTTCTTTGCGATATTCCAATGTCAGAAGAAGAGTTTGAAAAAATGAAACTTGATGAATTTGCCCGCCGTGCAAAAGCAATAGCTCTTGAATTTTATAACAAAAAAGAAGAAATGCTTGGTAGCGATTTCATGGCACGCCTTGAACAAGTTGCTATATTACAAACAATTGATGAAAAATGGCGCGACCACTTGCGTAGTATGGATGATTTGAAGGAAGGTATTCACCTCCGTTCCTATGGTCAAAAAGATCCTCTGCTCGAATATAAACACGAAGCTCACGATATGTTCGTTGAATTGATCAAAGAAATAAATAAATCATTCATTCAATTTGCATTCCGTTATTTCCCGCAAATTATTCGTTCCAACGAAGAAGAAAAGAAAAAATCTATGCCATCTTATAGAAATTCTACATATTCACAACGCAATATGCAATATGAACATTCGGCAACGGTTCCTTCTTTCATTATGGGAGCACCACAAGCTCAACAGGCACCCGAAGCCACTGCTGTCAAAACTATTCGCAACACTCAACCCAAAGTCGGGCGAAATGATCCGTGTCCTTGTGGTAGTGGTAAAAAATATAAAAAGTGCCACGGTGCAAGTGAATTTGCCGAAAAATAAATTTATTCAAATATTATAAAAAGTGGCTGCCCTAAAAATAAGGACAGCCATTTTTTTATATTAAATTATGGATTATTGATTTATAAATTCTGCAATTTTGCTTACAACATACTTAATCTGCTCTTCAGTTAGTTCTGGATAAATAGGCAATGCAAGACTTTCAGCTGCAAATCGGTTAGCAACAGGAAAATCGCTATCGTTATTATTCAAGTATGCAAAACATTTTTGACGATGGAATGGCACCGGATAATAAATTTCCGTTCCAATTGATTTTTTAGACAAAAATTCTCTCAGTTCATCACGCTTTTGAACACGAATTACAAATTGATTGTAGATGTGATAATTCTTGCAACCAGAATCTTTATAAATAGCTTTTGGTAACAATACTTTATTGTCTTGGTCGAATTCTGACGCTCCTGTATTATTAGCTAACCCTTTTGAGATAAATTCACTGTAGTATATTTCGGCATTTCGACGACGTGCTTGATGCCAATTCTCAAGGTGAGGGAATTTTATGTTTAGGACAGCCGCTTGAATTGCATCCAAACGAAAATTTCCACCAACGAACTTATGGTAATATTTCGGCTCCATCCCGTGATTTCTCATCTGATATAATTTCGTAGCAAGATTGTCGTCATTTGTAACTACAAGCCCACCATCACCGAAGGCACCCAAATTCTTTGTCGGATAGAAAGAATAACAACCAATTTTCCCCATAGAACCAACTGGTTTGCCGTTTTTGTATTGGCATCCAATTGCTTGCGCAGCATCTTCAATCACTGGTATATTATATTTTTCTGCAATTGCTAATATTTCATCCATTTCGCAGGATTGCCCATACAGATGCACAGGAATAATTGCCTTTGTCCTTGATGTGATCTTTTGCTCTATTAGTTTTGGATCAATATTGTATGTAATAGGATCACTATCTACAAATACTGGCTTAGCAAATAACCTTGCAACCACACCAGCAGTTGCAAAAAATGAATAAGTTGGCAAGATTACTTCATCATCTGGTCGGACATCTAATGCCATCAAAGCCATTAGCAGTGCATCTGTCCCAGATGAAACGCCAATTGCATATTTTGTCCCGCAGTATTCAGCAAGAGTTTTCTCCAAATTTGCAACTTCTTGCCCTAAAATAAGCATCTGACTTTCTGCAATTTTCAATAAAACTGGCTCAATCTCGCTTTTAATTGATTGATATTGTAATTTTAAATCTAAAAGTGGAACGTTCATAATAAATCCCTAATTTATTCTTTAATTTGAGTTAATCTATATACACCAGAAGAAACCTGATCAAATGTAAATTCTTTGATTAATCTATTGTATGTCCAAATTTCTCGTATTTTATTATTATTTTGCGTTGTACGAATATCATCGGGTGGACCATATAGTATGTATATCATCCCTCTATCAGTTAAAGCACCATCTTTTTGGACTGCTGTTTGGAAATTTAAGCTTGCATAATCTGCACGAGCGAAGTATTCTTGCATTGCCTCATTATAAGGTGTATTAAGAGAGGGATCTTTCTTCGTCCAATATTCAAAAATTTTTTTTGGAATATCTTTGCTTCTGTATGACTTAAATTGTTTAATTTCTTCATCTGTTAAAATGTATTCCATAATTTTAAACGCATAATCGGGATTTTTTAAAGATTGGGGCATATTCTCCCAAATAACCTTAAAGTTAATTGTGTCTGTTGTTGTTTTGGATCTTAAAATCAATTTATAAAGTCCAGGAATAAAATTATTTCGTAAATTTTTTATGATAATGAATTTTGTATTAAATGTCGATTTCCTGAAATTAACAATAATTCCATAATGTGATAATTCAAAAAATAAAGTTGTATCAATCAGAAAACTGCATTCTCCAGAAATTTGCTTGAACTCGCCCCAATTTATCTCGTTCTTATCCTCTATTTTAATAATATTGTAAGCAAACTGATCATTCAAGTTTGGATTAATTGGCACATATAACGATAAATCATTTGCTGCAAATGAAAACCCTTGCTGCATCTGCGAAACATACTCTGTGCCTCTTATTTTATACGAAAAAAGTGGTGTGATTAATCTGTTCTTCAAATCATTTTTCAGATTAATACTCGTTTTATAAATCACTTGCCCCTTTAAGTCTGTTACCTGAATTTGAATAGTGTATAACGAAGAAGGTAAATTTTCTTGCAAATAACCAAACCGAAAGCGATTTTTATCCTTTGTTTCATCGAAAGTTTGGACCAAAATTGTATCATAATGATTAGAGCGGCGTCGAATTATTCCATCGTTATCGCGAAAAACTGCTTCAATTTGCAAGTTCGTTGATAAATTTCCTTGATTTTGCACAAAAACAAGTCCTTGATAAGCTATTTTATAAAATACGCAAATATTCAAACTATCGTCTTTGCCAGCTTGAGCGAAAATATCGAATATAAACGGATTTACACGTGTAATGTACTTCGTACGGTCTATTTGCGAATTAGCTATACTTGCCATAACTATTGTAAATAAAAATATTAGATACAATTTTGCTTTCATACTAACCATTATAATATTTTAAAAAATTTCTCAAAATAATTGCTGCAGCTACTTTATCTTTTTCGCCTTTTGTTTTACGTGTTTTTTTCTTTTTACCGATTTCAACCAACGTATAAGTAGCCTCATTTGATGTCAAACTTTCATCAAAAGTATATATTTCCAAATTCAATTTTTCTCTCAAAAATTCAATGAACGAATTTAATTCCTTTATAATACTTGATTTTGTTTTATATTCATAATTAGGTATTCCGACAACGCATATTGTTGCTCTTTCTTTGTGCAAAATTTTAGAAAAATTCTCCCAGAAATCTGTTGCAGAATAATCCAATGTTGCAATCGGTGTTGTTGTAATACCAAGTTCATCAGAAACTGCAATGCCAACACGTTTCAGACCAAAATCTATGCCTAAAAGTCGCTTACCTTTGATTTTATATTTTATTTGTTCGTTATCCAAATTCATTACATCAAATTAATAAATTTCCGCCTCCCAGAAAAAATTTTTCAAATCGACACGTCCATCTACAAAGCGTACGCCCTCCGAAAGTAACATTTTTTCCATATAATCAGGTGTTGGGAAATTATGTTTACCTGTGAGCTCGCCGTTTCTGTTGACAACACGGTGAAATGGCAAATCGATGCGCCCAGCAGCCAGCCGGCAAGCAAGTCCCACAAGACGAGCCGAGCGTCCTATTCCCAATGCTCGAGCAATGGAGCCATATGTTGTAACTTTGCCGAACGGTATCTGGGCAATAATTTCATACACACGAAAATAAAAACTATCGTCAATCTTTTTTATACTCGACCGTGTGTTTCCAGCGTCTATGCTGCCAAGCCCAAAGTTCAGGTCTTTTTTTGATTTGTTTTTCAAGTGCTTCGACATGGCGACGACTGAGAATTTTTACATTTTCTTTTGAATAAGACAAATCATCAAAATACAGCCCTTTTAGTTCTATTGTGTATGTATAGTCTTTATTCCTTTCAGCAAAGCCGTAAACGATAGGTGTTCTGAACCGCAAAGCAAGTTCTGCTGGTGCATCATAAGTTAGTGCAGGCAATCCAAAAAAATCCACAAAACTATCCTTTCCGAATTTTGCTGATTGATCCACCAGAAGCGCAATTGCTTCATTGTTGCGTATTGCTTGAATAATAGAACGAGCAGCGCTGTTCATCAAAACAATTTTATTGCCAAATTTTGTTCGTGCTTTACTTATAGCTTTATCGATATATTTATTTTTTTGCTTTTGTACAACAACCGTTATCGGGACTTGACTATAAATTCCTGCTGCTATTGCAGAATATTCCCAGTTGCCATAATGCGCCGAAAGAAAAATCAGACCGTTGCCATTCGCAAGCAACTTATTTACCAAATCAATGTTTTTTATTTTGATGAGTTTTCTAATTTCACTTTTAGTAAAAAACTCCAAAGCGGCTGTTTCTACAAATACAATCATCAGATTTTGAAATGAATGCTTAGCAATTTTTCTTAACTCTTTTAAAGATTTTTCAGGAAATGCAAGCAGTAAATTTTTCAATGTGATTGATTTTCTTTTTGAGGGTAAAGCATAAATGATAGATCCAATTGTTGATGCAAGCCATCCGCGTAATTTTGGTGATAGGAGTGAAGCGATGAACCCAAATATTTTTAAAAGCAAATAAATTGAATAATCGAAAAATCGAAAACTTTTCATCTAAACCTTCTTGTATCTTCATTACTGCGGTATTCTTGTCTGTTTTCTTTTGTTATTGGCACATAAAGCTCGAACCAATTTTCATTATATATTTCGCCTGATTTTGTTGAATGAACTTGCTGAAAATTCCCAAATCCACCTACATCTACAAAATAAAAATAAACTCCGCCTTCAATTTCTGAGTAAAACCAGGACTCATACGATCTCTCATTGCCTCTTTGATGAAAATAGTCACGTCTTGTTGGTTCACCGTATTTCAAATAAACACGCCCACGATCTGTTTCCCATCCATTTGGTAATCCACCCCATGAGAAATACCTGTTTGCGTATTCCACACGTTTTATAAATTCATAACGAGCTAAATTTATTGATTTTGAAGTGTCGATGTTTCTTCTCTGCCAAAAGTTGAAAAGAAATTTCGCTTTAGCAGTTGGATCGGTAAGTAGTCTATATTGAGAAATCTCTTCTTTCTCAGCAATTATGCTCGCTTGTTTAAATTCCAAATCAAGTTGTTCTGGTGTCAATGTTGCAAATTCAGATAGTTCATAATCATTGTTTACATTTCTAGTGAGCTCTAAAACTGGTGGCATATCATAATTTAATAAATAAAACTTCTTACTTGCAAAAATCGAATCGTAAGCATTAATTGCTTTAATAGAAACTACCAAAGTGTAAACTCCAGTGGGTATTGCGTTCAAAGGTATCTCTATTTTTTCAACCATTCCATCGAAAAGCGATTTTACACTTTTTGGAAAATAGAAAACTTCTCTATTAGCTCCGTCGTATATATAATAATGAAGCTCAAGCCCATCTTTTGCAAAAGTTTTTGCATTATAAATTTCAAAATATGTTTTCAAAACAGGCGAACTACCGTATATTTCAGCTGATGGATTGGGATAAATATAAAGCGAATTTTTTAAAAATTGTGGATTGGCAAAAATTCCTGCATTCTTTTCATCAAGAATTAAGTTACAAAGAACAATATCGCTCATTTCGAGCTTCTGACGACTTATCTTTCGTACGAGTAAATCAAAAGTAGCTTTTTTAACGTTTTCATCATTTAGATCTTTTATCGAAAGCTCAACTTTGTATTGCCCTTCTTTTAATTTAAACTCGCGTACTCCATATAATTTAATATCGCTTTCAGGATTTATTTCACCAATTGTATGACCTATGGTCCATTCGTCTTCAAGCTCAAGCTTTAAATTAGAATAAAATTTGATTTTGAATTGCAACTTTGCTAAAAATTTATCATTTTCTTTTGTAAAGGTTAAATCTTTCTCGTTAAAAGAATAATATAAATCCCATAGTGAGTAATTTTCGTCGTAATAAAATTGAGCAGAAGAAATATCAACCGAAAAGTCTCGGCTAAAAAGCAGTGTATTTGTTAAAATCAAAATCAATATTATAAAATTTTTTTTCATTAATTAATTCATCGTTATATTTATTGAAATTAAGTAAATTTTAATATTTTTCCAATTATTAAGACGGATTAAATAAATAAAAATTAAACTAAACTGATTAATCAGACGTAAATAATAAAAATTTCCAATTTTATATGGAGCAGATTTATGGAATTCACTTATGTATTGATTCTTTTCATAATCTTAATTCTAACCTCTGCTATTAAAGTTATTCGTGAATACGAAAGAGCAGTAGTCTTTCGATTAGGTAGATTAATTGGTGCAAAAGGACCTGGTATTATAATTTTGATACCTTTTATCGATAAAATGATTAGGGTTAGCCTACGTACTGTTGCATTGAATATCGAACCACAAGATGTCATTACAAAGGATAATGTCTCTATAAAAGTTAATGCTGTTCTTTATTTTAGAGTAGTTTATCCAGATAAAGCAATAGTCGAAGTTGAGAACTATCTTTATGCAACAAATCAAATTGCACAAACAACATTACGAAGTATCCTTGGGCAGAGCGATCTTGATGAACTTCTATCGGAACGTGAAAGCATTAACAAAAAATTGCAAGCAATTATAGACGAACATACCGAACCTTGGGGAGTTAAGGTTGCATCCGTAGAAGTGAAACAAATCGATTTGCCTATCGAAATGCAACGTGCTATGGCAAAACAAGCCGAAGCTGAACGCGAGCGCCGTGCTAAAATCATCCGTGCTGAAGGCGAGCAACAAGCTGCTAAAATGCTTACAGAAGCTGCTGCACAAATTCAGCAATATCCCGTTGCTCTTCAACTACGCTATTTACAATCCCTTACTGACATTGCCTCAGAGAAAAATTCCACAACTGTTTTCCCAATACCTATCGATCTTATTAAGCCATTCATTGAGAATTATATGAAAAAGGAATAAACAGAACTTATCTCAAAATGATTAATTAGAGCACGGCTTGCCGTGCTCTTTTTATTATCCAATTTATTAGTTTTTACAATGTTAAATTACTAAAATCGTTTTAGTTAGAACAAAATTTATTACAATTTTACAAGATTTTAACTATGAGCGAAATTAATTCTGCTTTTGTTGAAGAACTTTATTATAACTATCTTCGTGATCCTCAATCAGTTAGCAAAGAATGGCAAGAATATTTTTCAAAAAAGTCACCAATTATCCCTAAAATTACCGAAAAACAGGGAACAACTCCCTCATTTCAATCTAAGAAAATTCCCGAAAATGTTGAAGTTGAAGTATTATCATCTATTTCTGCAAAAATTGTCGAAAATATGCAATCCAGCATTGAAGTGCCTACCGCAACTTCCGTACGCACAATACCAGTGAAACTTCTCGACGAAAACCGCCAAATCATAAATAAACACTTGCAAAATATTAAACGTAAAAAAACTTCCTTTACTCATATACTTGCCTGGGCACTTGTCAAAGCATTGATGAAATACCCTCAATTCAACTCTTATTTCGATACTATTGATGGCAAACCCTGCCGTATCAAAAGAAAACATATTAATTTAGGACTTGCTATCGATCTTGAACGCAAAGATGGTTCACGTCTTCTGCTTGTGCCAAATATTAAAAATTGTGAGCAGCTTACCTTTTCGGAATTTATCGAAAAGTATGATGAAATTATAGAAAAAGCAAGAAACAACAAACTTGATCTCTCCGATCTCGAAAACACTTCAGTTACCTTGACTAATCCAGGTATGATTGGCACAACGCACTCCAATCCACGTTTGATGAAAGGTCAGGGCGTAATTGTTGCCACCGGTTCAATAGACTATCCAACAGAATTCCAAGCTGTTAATCCAGCAGTACTGACAGATATGGCAATTTCAAAAGTTGTTACAATTACTTCAACATACGACCATCGCATAATCCAAGGTGCAGAAAGCGCTGAATTTTTATCATATATATCAAAATTACTTCTCGGTAAAGAACATTTTTACGACCAGATTTTTTATAGCTTGGATGTTCCATTTGAACCACTTCACTGGCAAACTGACATCGAAAACAAAAGCAGTTTCCCGTTAAATATAGACGAAAAAATTGAGAAAAACGCCCATATAATGCTACTTATTAATGCTTATCGTGTGCGCGGGCATCTTCTTGCATCAAGCAATCCACTTGGCAAAGCAATTTACTACTACCCAGAATTAGACCCTGCATACTATGGGCTTACAATTTGGGATTTGGATCGTTACTTCCATGCTGATGATAGCTGGGAAAAGAATTATCTTAGTTTTAGAGAAATCTTCGAAATTTTACGCACAACTTATTGCGGTCGTATTGGTTATGAGTTTATGCATATTCAAGATCCCGAAAAAAAAGAATGGATCAAAACTAAGCTCGAAACACAAAGCCTAAAACCAAAATTATCCAGTGAAGAAAAAGTTGAAATATTAAAAAAAATTGTTGATGCTGAATTTTTTGAGAACTTTTTGCATACAAAATATATTGGGCACAAGCGCTTTTCGTTAGAAGGTGGTGAAAGCTTAATTGTTTTGATTAATACATTATTTGAAAAGGCTGCCGATCATTACCTACACTCCGTTGTAATTGGGATGGCACATCGTGGACGTCTGAATGTGCTTGTGAACAATGTTGGAAAGAAGCCTGAGTTTATTTTTAATGAATTCGATGGGGATTACGATCCAGAACTTGATCAAGCTGCAGGAGATGTCAAATATCACTTAGGCGATAAAGGAAAATTCGTTGGTAGAAATGGTCATACCTTGGAAGTCCTTCTTTCTCCAAATCCGAGCCATTTGGAGCTTGTCGATCCTGTAATCTGTGGTATGGCACGTGCAATTGATAACAGAATAAATGACCAAACATATTCGAAAGCATTACCTATAAACATCCATGGCGATGCTGCTTTCGCTGGTCAAGGAATTGTTGCCGAAACTCTAAATCTTTCACAACTCGAAGGCTATAAAGTTGGCGGTACAATTCACATTATTGTAAATAATCAAATAGGTTTTACAACACCAGCTGATGCCGCACGCTCGACTTTCTATGCAACAGATATTGCCAAAATGATCCAAACTCCAATTCTCCACGTCAATGGTAATGATCCAGAAGCAGTTGTTGAAGCTGCTATATTTGCAATTGAATACAGGCAACAGTTTAAAAGTGATGTTATTATTGATTTATTGTGTTATAGAAAATATGGTCATAATGAAGGTGATGAGCCTACTTACACCCAGCCCCTGCTTTACAAAAAAATTAAATCAATGCCTCCTATATCGAAATTCTATCAAAATGAGTTGATTCGTGATAAAATCATTTCTTCTGATTTCGTTGAAAAATATCATTCCGAAATAAAAACAAAACTCGAAGAGGCTTACAATAATCGAATTATTTTCAAAGGACAAAAGAAATTCGAATTTTATATGAAGGAAGGTAGAACGCTTACTCCTTATTTTACTGCGATTAGCGAAGAAATTCTTAAAGAAATTACTAATGCTTTGACTACCTTTCCGGAGCACTTTAATCTCAATCCAAAACTGAAATCTTTGTTGCAAAAAAGAAAAGAGATGGTTTTCACTGGTGATGGTTCTATTGATTGGGCTATGGCAGAAGGGCTTGCCTTTGGCTCTATACTTGTCGAAGGGCGGGATGTTCGTTTCAGTGGACAGGACTCACGGCGCGGCACTTTCAGTCAGCGCCATGCTGTTTATTATGATTATCTCACGGAAGATATATATATTCCTTTAAATCATATACGTAAAACTCAAGGCAAATTAAGAATTTTCGACAGTCCACTTTCCGAAATGGCTGTCTTAGGTTATGAATACGGTTATAGTATTATCGCTGATAGCGATTTAACACTTTGGGAGGCACAATTTGGCGATTTCGCTAATAATGCACAAACATTTTTTGACCAGTATCTCAGTTGTGGAGAAGTAAAATGGGGACAAAACTCCAATTTAGTTGTGCTTTTGCCACATGGTTACGACGGTCAGGGCTCGGAGCATTCAAGTGCTCGACTTGAGCGTTATCTTCAGCTTTGTGCAGACGAAAATATGATAGTTGGAAACTTTACAACTCCTGCTAATTATTTCCATGCTTTGCGTCGTCAATTATTGCTTACTCATAAGCTACCATTAATTCTTATGACACCAAAATCAATGCTACGTCATCCTTTCGCAATATCTCGTCGTGATGAATTCGTTTTCGATGAATTTAAACATATTATAGATGACGAAAAAATCGAAGACAAGAAAAAAATTGAACGTGTCCTGATTTGTACCGGTAAAATTTATTATGAACTACTCGAAGAGAAAATCAAACGAAATATCGATAAAATTGCAATTATTAGAATAGAGCAGCTTTATCCTCTTCATAAAGAGCTTTTAGAAAAATTTATAAATAGTTACGAAAATGCAAAAGAAATTTTCTGGGTTCAAGAAGAGCCTCAAAATATGGGGGCTTATCCATATCTATTCCCAATTTTTATCGAATTAATTGATAATTTCAAACATAGATTTAAATATATCGGCAGGAAATCATCTGCTGCAACTGCAACAGGTTCTTACAAACGCCATCTTGCAGAACAACATAATATTATAGAGGATGCTTTGAGCTTATCATAAAAAAATATTCGCAAATAGGCGGCTGCGTCGTAGTTTGCAGCCGTTTTTAAATTGATAGTTAAATTAGCCATTCTTTAAAATTTCTGCGCGTTCTGCAATACGAAGAGCTTCTATAATAGGATCAAGGTCGCCATCCATTACTTCACGCAACGGATAATTCTTTGCATCGCCTTCTAAACGATGATCTGTCACACGGTTTTGTGGGTAATTATATGTGCGAATTTTTTCTGAACGGTCTCCAGTTTTGACCATTGATCGCCGTGATGATGCTATTTCTTCTTGTTGTTTCTTTAACTCAATTTCATAAAGGCGTGCACGAAGCACTTTCATAGCTTTTTCTCGATTTTTGAGTTGTGAGCGTTCGTCCTGACAAGATACAACTATCCCGGTTGGAATATGTGTCAAACGAACAGCGGTTTCAACTTTGTTAACGTTCTGTCCACCAGCTCCACCAGAGCGGAAGATGTCTATTCGCAAGTCTTCATCGCGTATTTGTATATCGACTTCTTCTGCCTCTGGCAACACAGCAACAGTTGCAGCTGACGTGTGAATACGACCACTTGCCTCAGTTTCGGGAACTCTTTGCACACGATGTACACCGCTTTCGAATTTTAGCAAGCCGTAAAGTTCTTCACCACTTAGGCTAAAGATTATTTCTTTGAAGCCTCCTTTTTCACTTTCGTTAAAATCTATTATTTCCAAGCGAAAGCCCTTGCGATCTGCATATCTTTGATACATACGGAAAAGGTCGCCGGCAAAAATTGCAGCTTCATCGCCGCCAGTGCCCGCCCTTATTTCCACAATACAGTTTTTATCGTCGTTCGGATCCTTTGGTATTAGTAAATACCTAATATCTTCCTCCATCTTCTCAAGCTCTTCTTGGAGTTGTTCTATTTCAAGATATGCCAATTCTTTTAGTTCTGGATCTATATCCTTTTGTTCGGTGAGTTCTCTTGCGGATTGCAAATCGTCGCATAATTTAATATATTTTTCACTTGCTTCAGCAACTGGTTTTAACTGCTTTAGCTCTTTGTTTAGATCCTTTAAACTTTGCGGGTTCATTGTGTACTCGGGATCGTTCAGCTTTTCCTGTATTTTTTGATATTTTTCAAGTATTGCTTTAAGTTTTTCGTACATTTCTTTCCTAAAATTTAGAATTACAAAACTGCAAAAATACAAAAAATTTATTTTATTTCCTTAATTCTCATTATTTTTGTTAAAATTGTATCTTTTAAAATTTGAATTAAACATAATGATTCATAAATTAAATAGACTGTTTCTCTTTTTTTTATTGTTCTTTTTTCTTCTTTACGGAATTACATTCGCAAATGATACTACTTTAGTTTCAGTCAAAGACTCACTAAAAATTATCCCTTCTAAATGGCATGGTTCAATATTAAATTTTCAACTTAAGATTAACAAAAGAGATTTTAATTTCGATAATTTTTATTCTACAAGTGATATCATATTCAAAAAAACAAGTTATTATGAGTTAGATTTAGGTTTCCCACGGCATAATACATATTTCTCGGCTTTTTTAGGTAATGCGCGAGATAATTCGATAAGTTTCAATGGGGTTGTGCTAAATAATTTGGAATACGAATATGCTGAAATAAATTTAATTTCGCCCGAATTTTTTGAAAATATTGAAATAATGGAAGGCTCGGACGCTGTGATTTTCTCAGGTAAAAGTGTTAATATAAATTTTCAGGAAAAACGTTATAACTCAGCTCGTCCTTTTACAAAAATGTGGTATTCTCAGTCTGGTTACGAACTTATTGCTTCCGATGGACAGTTTAGCAAAAATTTATTACCTAATACAAACTTTCTTCTTGCTTTTAGCAATTTGGGTTCCGATGGCAGATATTCAAATCAAGCCATAGAACATTGGAATTTACGTTCATCACTGCGATATAATTTCGATAGCTCAAGCTGTTTTTCTATAAATTATAATTTCAACAATCGTAAATTTGGTTTAAATGGTGGTGTTCTACCAAATGCTCCAAGTCCTGAAAATGAATTCGAAACAGAAGTATTTTTTAATTATTTTAGTGAAAGAAATTACAGAACAGATTTAATTGCCACTTACTCTCAAAAATCTGAACGAAAATATATTCTAATTAATGGATTCTTCACTCATCAAGAAAATCAATTAAAGTTCAAAAATGAACCTATCATTCTTCAATTAGACACTTCTGGAAAGGAAATCTATTATAGTTATAGTTTTGGTTTAAACGCTTTCAATGAGTTTAGTTTAAACGATTACTTGAAAATTTATCTTGGTGGTGAACTAAAAAAAGTAAACGTTGATGCTAATTCATTCACCGCTTCTGTGGATGAGCTAAATTATAATACATTCGCTAATTCAAAGATAAACATTAGCTCTTCTTTGTCAATTTCTGCTGGTTTGCGTTACGAACGTCGCTTTGGTGAAAACTTGCTTTCATTTGGTGGGAAAATTTTATATAATTACAAAAACAATGAATATTTTATTGATTTTTCAAGATTTAAAATTTTACCTAACTTAGCGCAAGGATTGGATAAATCAACCGAAACAAATTACCTATTCATTTTAGGTGTGAATTTTAATGAACTAAAAATTAAAGCAAACGTTTTTTACCGACGTACAAATAATCCACTTATAGCAGAGTTGTCCTTCAATAGAAATTATATCATATACTCTGAAAATTGTAACTGCATAAGCAGAAATTCCTTTGGCACATCTCTATTTTACGAAGATAATTTCCTTGATAAATTTTTTTCATTTGTTAAAATCACAGCTCAATATTCCGAAACAAACAAAATTGATGATAACATTTTTCCTTATTTTTATTTAAAACTTGGGGCATATTATGAATATACAGTTGGAAAAAGTATTTTACGTGCTGGATCAGAAGCTGAAATATATTCACCAATAAAAGCGCTATATTTTTATCCCATATCAAAAGATTTCACAATCACAAATAATAGAAGCAAATGGATGGGCAATGGGATTAATCTTTTTTTAAGCTTACGCTTGGGAAATGCTTTTTTAAGGATGAGTTTGGAAAATATTTTGGGGCAATATTATTACCGTGTAAAATATTATCCAATGTTGGACCGTGTTTTTCATCTAACGCTTACTTGGGCGTTCAATGATTAATCGGATGAAATGATTTTTTCGATAAGTTTTTGCATAATCAAAAGATTATTTGAGGAAGATGATTTTAACTCAAAATCAGCCTCACACAAGTGAATAATAGCTTGTTCTACAGCTTTATTGCTGAATAATTTCGCAGGTTTTATGTAATCGTTTATAAAATATTCGTTCACATTTATCATTGAAGCAATTTCTTTTGATCTGATGTTTTTTGTTAATAACTCCTGCACCTTCCACACAGCAATGAAATATCGTGTAAGCATCGTTATTATAAGCATTTCCTGACGTTCGTGCAAAAGCATATTAAATAAAATTTCGTTTGCTTTGGCACTATCTTTTGCTCCTATTGCATTTTGCAATTCGAAAACATTATTTAAACGTCGATTTCCTGATACAGCCGATATATCATTTCTTGTTATTTCTTGTCTGTCTTCTACAAATAAACAAATTTTCTCGATTTCGTTTGCGATATCGCGTAGTTCACCATTTGAAAATGCAAAAAGTAAATTAGCGGCTTCATCATCAATCTTTTTGTTATATAGTTTAAACCTATCTTTAATCCAATACGGGATTTGATTGTCATAGAGTTTTGGGAATTCCATCCAGTCGAATTTAGTAAGTAAAATATTATAAGGGAATTTAGCATTTTCGATCATTTTTTCGTATTTTTGCTTGTTTTTCCCTAAGATGCCGTTTCCAATACCTGTGAAATTATCTATAAAAGCTGTAATAATAAGTAAAGTGGAACTTGAAGGGTTAGACAAATATTGATAAAAGAGAGAATTTTTATCAGGTTTTTTACTTTTGCTTGTAAAGAGTTTCTCGGCATTTTTTATAATAACAACACGCTTGTCATTTATCATTGGATAAGATGAGCATTTATCTACAAGTATGTTTTCGTTTATTTGTGCTCCATCTAACAAATCAAAATCATAGTGGTTTTTATCCGGACAGAATCTATTTATAATTTTTTCAAGTGCTTCTTCAAGAATAAATTCTTCCTCTCCAAATAAAAATACAATTGGGCTTGGATTTTGAATTATTTCGTTTAACGATTTAACCATATTAAATGCCAATGTCGCGCTTTAAAGGTAAAAATGGCTTTAATTTTTTTACAATTATTTCTGTTGTAGTCGGCTTTTTAATAAAATCACTAATTTTCCACTTAACTAATTCTGCAACGAGTGTAGAAGTGCTAAGTGCTGTAAATGCAACAACAGGTATGTCTTTTGTACCTTCAATAGATCGGATGTTTTTTAAAGCAGTGAAACCATCCATAACAGGCATTTGCATATCAAGTATAATTAAATCAGGCGATATTTTGGGTATCATTTCAAAAGCTTCTCCTGGGTTTTCTGCGAGATGAACATTTGCATAGAAATAAAGTTCGATGACTTTTTTCATCATCAAACGGTATGCTTCGCCATCATCGATAACTAAAACATTTGCAAGTTCACCTGATTTCTTTTCCATAAATCAACCTCTATTTTAACACAAGTATTTTCATAGGTAACTGTTCGTTTTCAGCAAAACGTACTAAGGCTGGGATCATTTCTTTTTTCACAGCTTCGCCTTTTGCTGCTATAAGAATACCTTGCTTTGTATAATAATCTTCCGCAAAAACCATTCCCGGTTCTATCTTATTTACTGGCACTCTCATTACAGCCTTTTGTCCTAAGCTCATTCTTTCCGCTTGAATAATATCGATGAAGACTTCAACTACTTTTTTCTCAAACAAAATTCCCCGCCTGTTGTATAAATAATTCAGTGCATAATTATATTTAGTGCGAGTGGCTTCAAGAAATGCATTGATATCCATTTGCATACTTGGGCGAGCAGGTGCTCCCGAACGCAGTCTTGGTTTCTTATATACAGTATTGTGGAAAAAATTAACTACGCTTATAATTTTTGCGGCTGGATGAATACTTTCTCCTTTCAGTTGTTGTGGGAATCCTGAACCGTCTAATTTTTCGTGATGTTGATAAATAATATTTGCAACATTCTCAAGATGTTTATGTTTTTTTAAAATATACACACCTACATCGACGTGGTATTTATAATGCTCATACTCCAAAGGCGACATTTCATTTATACTTTTATATAAAGCCGAATCAAAAAAAGTAATTTTCCCAATATCATGGAGTAACGCAGCTATTTTTAACTCATAAGTTGCTTCTTCATTCATTCCCAATTCTTCTGCTATTGCAACGCATTTTTCAGCCACAAATCTTGAATGACTTCCATCATAATATCTCTCTGTTAGCATAGCAATGGTCGATAGAATCTCGACATTATCAATAAAAGTCTGAGCCAGCATATCACTTAGCTCTTCTATTAGGGCGTCTTTTTCATCTTTTCCCTGAGATGCTTCTGTTAAATCTTGTTCTATTCCATCTTCAAATTGTTTATCGATGTTTTCGTTTATATTTTCCATAATATGTATTCAAAAATAATATTGCTATTTTATAATATACAATTTAATTTATTTTTATTTAACTTGCAAAATTAACAAAATTTATATAAAATTATTATGCGACTTAATTTATTATTTCAATAAAGGAGAAAAGTATGGGAAAAATTAAAAAACTTGGTGTAATAACGAGTGGTGGCGATTGCGGCGGTTTAAATGCAGTTATAAACGGTGCCGCAAAAATGGCATTAAAATATAACATTGATCTTGCTATTATTCCAAATGGTTACGCTGGACTTTATAACTTGATTAATTTAGAACTGGTTGTTATGGATGAAGCTCGTATCGATAAAATCCATTCTGGTGTTGCTGGTTCAGAAGCAGGACACTCTCGTGTAAAGATTAGTAAAATCAAAGACGAAAACAAGTACGAAAGAATTAAAGAGGGACTTAAAAAACACGGCATTGAAGGACTTATTATTGCAGGTGGAGACGATACTGGTTCTGTGGTAGTTGATTTATATAATAATGGCATACCCTGTGTTCATGTTCCAAAGACTATGGACTTGGATTTGCAAACCTATTCTGTTGGAGGCGATTCAACCATAAATCGCATAGCTAAATTCACTGACGAACTTCGCACAACCGGGCTTACTCATAATCGTGCCTTGGTTATTGAAGTTTTCGGTCGATATGCAGGGCATACTGCTTTCCGTGGTGGTGTCGGTGCTGATGCAGATTGTATCCTGATTCCAGAAATTAATGTAGATTATGAAGTCGTATATCAACATTTCAAGAAAACTTATATCAATCGATTAGTTAATTCGGATGTTAAAGGTTCAACTTACATAATCGTTGCAGCAGAAGGTGTAAAGGATAAAGAGGGGCGTTATTTTACAGATGCTACCTCTGGGCAAGATTCATTTGGGCATCAAAGGCTTTCAGGAGTAGGTCAATATATTCGTAAACAGTTAGAGTTTTTTATGAAACAAGATCCCGATTGGGGCGAGGTCTTGAAGCGTGAAGGTATTTATGTTGATGGAATCTATATGTTCCCAGAAATTCGAGAAGTGCAACTTGGGCATTTAGTTCGTGCAGGGGGAACGACGGCTTACGATGTTGCCTTCGGCAAGCAAGGTGGTGGAGCTGCTGTATTACTGTTGCTCGAAGGTATCACTGGTGTCACAGTTGTTGGTGTCGAAGGTAATGAAATCTCTTACTTACCTACAACTGAAGCAATTAAACAACGCTATGTTGATTTGGAAGAAGTTTCTTTTTATGAACAATTAGGCGTTTGTTTCGGTCGAGAGGTTCAGCCATATTATCCATCTTTCAAATTGCACGAAGGTAAAATTCACAGATATATGTAAAATTTTGTCAATTTATTGCAGGCGGACTAATCTCTGCCTGCTTTTTCTGAATTTTCCCTGATATTTTTATTTTAAATTAATTATAAATTTATACGTCTTTAACAATAATTTTTATAAATTATTCTTTGATTAAGTTATAAATAAAAACTAATTTTGTTTTCGTTCATTTTGTTTTTTATGGTTTAGTTTGTTTATGGAAGCAATTTTTAAAATTTTAATCGTAGCTGTTGTAAGCTATTTCCTCGGTTCTTTCCCGACAGCTGTTTTAGTCAGTAAGAAGTTTTTCGGATTTGATATACGCCAAAAAGGCAGTGGGAATATGGGTAGCACTAATGCTTTTAGAGTATTAGGTTGGAAATGGGGACTTTTAGTGCAAATTATAGATATATTAAAAGGCGTTTTGGCTGTTATTGTTATTGCACCGCTTTTTGCTACTGGTGTAACTTTTCCAAATGCAACATCATTTGAACATATGACAATTATAAAAATTATTGCTGGTGTTTCCGCTGTTTTAGGTCACGTATTCTCGGCTTTTGTAGGTTTTCGTGGTGGTAAGGGAATAAACACTGCGGCTGGTATGCTTGTTGCAATTTTGCCTGTGGATGTTTCTATTGCATTAGGTATATTCATTTTAGCTGTAATTTTTTCAGGTTACATTTCGCTTGGTTCAATAGCCGCTGCATTTACTTTGCCGGGTTCTCTTATTGTTCGCTATAACTTATTCCACGTTAATATTCCAAACTACGAAATATTAGTTACATTTTCAATTTTTATAACTTTACTCGTAATTTATACTCACCGCTCTAACATTAAACGGCTTTTACACGGTCAAGAAAATCGATTTAAAAGCCTACATTTAATAAGAATTTTTGGTAAAGCGGAAAATTAAAGTTGGATAAAATTTTTGTCGTTGGTGCTGGTGGCTGGGGGACTACACTTGCAAACTTGCTGTCCTACCGCTTAGATGTGCTCATTTGGGCTAACGAAAAAGAAGTTGCCGATGAAATTAACAAAAACCATACAAACAACACTTTTCTACCAAATATTAAACTAAATCAAAACCTTATTGCAACTAATAATTTAAATGAAATTGCAAATTATGATTTGTTTATTAATGCTATTCCGACTCAATTTATCCGTAAAGTCTATTCACAAATCAAACATATTGATTTTTCAAACAAAATTTTGATTAACACCTCTAAAGGAATCGAACAAACTACAACAAAACGAATTTCAGAAGTTTTCAACGATTTGCTAAATTTAAATCAAGATAATTTTGTTGTCCTAAGTGGTCCATCTCATGCTGAAGAAGTTGCACGACAAGTTCCTACAACAGTTGTTGCCGCCTCGAATGATCTGACAAAAGCAAAATTAACTCAAGAAATGTTCTCTACAAAAGAATTCCGTGTTTATACTTCTAACGATGTTATCGGTACAGAAATAGGTGGCGCTCTTAAAAATGTTCTTGCTATTGCATCTGGTATTATCGATGGCCTCGGCTATGGCGATAATACTAAAGCAGCCCTTATAACGCGTGGCTTAGCCGAAATTGTTCGACTTGGAGTTGCTTGCGGTGCTCATCCCTGGACTTTCTCCGGGCTTGCTGGTTTGGGCGATTTGTTTGTTACTTGCAATAGCAAACACAGCCGAAATCGTTTTGTAGGTGAACTTATCGGAAAAGGTAAATCACTGTCCGAGATAACATCAAATATGAAAATGGTCGCCGAAGGTGTTGCCACTACTATCTCTGCACTTAATCTTGGGAAAATACACAATGTCGAATTGCCCATCACATACCAGGTCTATAGAATTCTCTTCGATAATTTATCTCCAAAAGAAGCTATAACTGAGCTTATGACTCGTGAAAGCAAACACGAATGGACTTGGTAATTAATATTCAAACTTCATACCCATAATAAATTGCCTGCGGGGCATAGGATAATTAGGAATTATCTCATATTGCTTATTTGAAAGATTTTTTACATCGAATTGCAAACTGAATTTTAATTTGTTGTATTCAATCGGAAAATTTATACCAACATTTAACAAATAATATTCAGGTAAAATCCATCTTTTGTTGTTCTCAGGATCTATATATCTAAACGATGTGTAATCAAAATCAATATTTAGCTTAAAATAATCAAAATTGAAAATCAAAAAACCATTAATTAATTCCTGTGGTGTTAGTGGAATTTGTTTGTTGTAATAATATGAATGTTTTGTTTTATTTAAAGCTTGTTGCAAAGTCCAGTTAAAAGTTAAGTTATCTAATCGTATTGGCTTAAAATTTCCCTCCAAAGAGAATTCTAATCCTTTTTGCGCGACTTTTTCTATATTTGACGCACTCCACGAGATTGGACTTTTAGGAACAGCGATAATTTGATCTCTTGTCGAAATAATAAAACCATTTAACTCTATTGATAAATTATCAAAAATATTTGAAACAATTCCTATGGTTGAATTTAACGATCTTTCAGGTTTCAATTCCCGAGTACCAAAATTGAAATAATACATTTCGTTAAAATTAGGCTTTCGAAAATTATAAGAATTTACAATTTTCAATGATAAATATTCAAAATCATAACGTAGTCCAACTGTTGGAGATATTGCAGGATGCCCATCATCGAAAAAATCAATTCTTATCGAACAATTTGTAAGCAAATTCCCTAAAAAATTGCTTTCTTTATGTGAATAGCTTGCCGCTAAATTAGGATTTAACCTGCTTACTCGACCCTCAACGGCTCTATCCAGCATATCACCTCGTAGTTGTGAATAATTTATGCCAAGCTTGAAGTTTAATTCATAGCTTAGATCAGTAAAGCTAAACTTTGATTGGAAAACCAAATCGTTTGAATAATAATTATTATCTGTCCCAAATTGATCAAAATTAGGCAATTCTGGATCTTTATAATTCAGGTAAGAGAATTTATAAGCTCCGTCGATTTCTAACATTATATTATTTTTAAGTAAAATGTCCAAGCCTGTTTTGAAAAACAATTTGTTTTCGTCGAGCCTTGCTTTTGTTGCTTCAATACGTCCTTGTAGAACAGCACCTGGAACTCCACGTTGTGAAAATTCAGTTATAAGATTGTTCTTCAAAATTAGAGAATTATTCACATATTCGTTGTTGTAGGCAAAAGAAAAGTTTTGATAATCGGCATTCTTTCGTTTAATTTGCTTTGTTTCACCGAATTGCTTAAACTGAAATGGATATTCACCAGATGAACGCGTCCAATCAAAATTTATCGCATTTTTTATTTTTTTAATTTCAAAATTATAAATTGTAGAAGTTTGTAGTTCATCAATTGATGAATATTTTGAGTATAGCTCAATTGTTTTGTTTTGATTGATTTCAGTAAGGAAATTCACTGCTCCCGCAATAGCATTGCTACCGAAGAAACTGCTATTGCCACTACGAACAATCTCAACTTTGTTAATCAGAGTAAGTGGTATTCCAGATAAATCATAACTCCCATTCTGCATTGAGTTGAGCACAATGCCATCAAAAGCTATAACCGATTGTGTCGAGCTTGTTCCACGAATAGAAATGGTTTTTAGCCCACCCAAACCGCCGTAATTTTTGATATAAACACCGGGAGATTTTGAAATTACTTCGGATACCTGAAAAAAGTTTGTTCTTTCGATCTCGCTTTTAGTTATAATTCTGCTTGTTGCTATTTCAAATTCCTTGTGTGAAAGTATTCTTTCAGAAATAACATTAACCTGCGAAGTTCTATAAACTATGTTAGTATCAATTTCTGCTTTTAAAATATAGCAAGATACGATCACAAAAAAAATATAAGTGCAAAATTTCATTATTTACTAAATGAATAAAACTTTTTATTACTTCTAAAATCGATTAAAACTTCAAATTTGTTAAAATCAATGACAAATTCACCCTTTTTGTTGATGTATCCCGCTCTTTTATTTGCTCTATCAATAACAAAAGCTAAATTATTATAAAAACTATCAGCATCAGAATACTGGAAATCAATGATAGTGTTACCATTTTTATCTATAAAGCCCCATAATTTATCTTTTTTTACTGATGCTAAACCTTCGCTGAAATCGTTTACAGCTTTATAAATAAAAGTTTCAATCATTCGCCCGTCTTTATCTATAAATCCCCAGATTAGCTCGTTGTTGTCGTCGAGCATGCCCACGAAAGCTCTTTCCTCACAGAAATTACGAGCTTCATCAAATCGATGTGCAATGACCAAATCGCCATTTTTATTGATATAGCCGAAACCACCTTCACTATAAACTTTGCACAAGCCTTCGGAAAATTCTCCACCTTCATCGTATTTCAACGGAATTACAATTTCGCCTTTCTTATTGATAAAACCTAACTTCAAGTCAGCATCAGAAATAGCTGCCAATCCTTCCGAAAATCTATAACCAACGTATTTATCATCAAGAGTAATTCTAAAATTACCTTGCAAATCAATATAGCCTTTCCTTTCATCATTATCAATATAAGCAAGCGAATCACTAAATTCTAATGCATCGGGCAATACATTATCGAAGATAATATTACCATTGCTGTCGATCATCCCGTATAGTCTTTGCGTTCCTTTTTCATCTAAGAATTTAACAGTTAAAGCATATCCTTGCTTGAATTGTAATGGTAGTGATGTATTAACCTTAAAAAGTTCTTTTCCAGCAGTATTGAAATAAGCGAAATACACAGTATCTTTGTTTCTTCTGCGAGCAGCAAACTTGCCCTCCGAAAAATGAGATATTCCATCTAATATCATTGACGGACACATTTCTGTTCCGTCATCATTCAAAAAATACCAAACCTTATCAGCTCGAAATGCGCACAGTGGATTTTTGCAGAATAAATCTATATTTGCAAAAATTATTGCAAATAATATAATAGTCAATTTTATTTGAAATTTCATTATCATTCTCAATTTTTTAATTTAATTAATCATTTTGTACAAATTGATTAAGAAAAATAAATAATTTTATTTAATTTTGATAATGTTTTGTTTAAAAATTTAACTGTTTCTTAATATGATTGAAAGATATACTTTGCCAGAAATGGCTCAAATTTGGTCTGAGGAAAATAAATACAAAATTTGGCTTGAAATAGAAATTTTAGCTTGCGAAGCACAAGTGCAACTCGGTATAGCACCAAAAGAAATAATCCCAGAAATAAGAAATAAAGCTAAAATAGATATTAAACGAATAAATGAAATAGAACAAACTACCAAACACGATGTCATTGCGTTTCTTACAAGCATAGAAGAACAAGTCGGAGAAGCATCACGCTTTATACATCATGGGATGACTTCATCGGACGTTCTTGATACAGCTCTTGCAGTGCAAGCAAAACAAGCTGGTGAGCTTATTTTACAGGAGCTACGCAATTTAGAGCAAGTTCTCATTAAGCGCGCACGCGAACATAAATATACTATTTGTATTGGTCGTAGCCACGGAATCCATGCTGAACCAATGACTTTTGGATTGAAGTTCGCTCTTTGGTTAGATGAGTGCCGCCGAAATATCAAGCGACTTGAAGATTCAATTAATGAAATAGCAGTTGGTAAAATTAGTGGTGCTGTTGGTACATACGAACATATCCCGCCATTTATCGAAGAATATGTTTGCGAAAAGCTCGGTTTGCATCCCTCAATTATTTCTACGCAAGTGGTACAAAGAGATCGTCATGCACAATTTTTGCATACGCTTGCTATGATTGGCTCTTTGCTCGAAAAAATTGCAACCGAAATACGACATCTCCAACGTACCGAAGTGCTTGAAGCCGAAGAATATTTTGCAAAAGGGCAAAAAGGTAGTTCAGCAATGCCACACAAACGCAATCCAATTAGTAGCGAAAATATTTGCGGTCAAGCTCGTCTTCTTCGAACAAATGCACTTGCAGCGATTGAAAACAATGCTCTTTGGCACGAACGTGATATTTCGCACTCTTCGGTGGAGCGCATTATCTTTCCTGATAGCACAATCTCTTGCCATTACATTCTTCGAAGAGCAATAAATCTACTCGAAAATCTTATAGTTTATCCTGATAATATGAAAAAAAATTTGGATATTACTCTCGGGCTCTACAACTCTCAGAAAGTGTTGCTTGCGCTTGCTCGCAAAGGACTTAAACGACAAGTTGCTTATGAACTTGTGCAAAAGTCCGCTATGCGCACTTGGAACGAGCATATACCGTTTATTCAGAGCCTTAAGGAAAATTCAGCGCTAATGAGTCATTTTTCTGAAAATGAGCTCGAAAAACTCTTCGATTTTAAAGAAATTTTCAAAAGTGTCGATTATATATACTCTAAGTTAAATATATAAGTGTAGAAATGAATAGAGAAGAAATTTATAATGCATTCATCGAAAAGATGAATAGTGCATTTGTTATCTTTGAAATTGTGCCCATTGACGAAAAGAAATTTGATTTTATTTTCATTGATTTAAATCAAGCATTTGAAGATTTCTTTAATGTTAAAAGAAGCGACTTAATAAATAAGCATTTAAGTTCTTTCAGCAATGTTTTTTCGCCCAATGTTTTCCAATTTTTCAATAAAATAATAAATTTAAATATTCCAAGTGTTTTTGAGATTTTATCTGTTGATGGTAGCCATTTCTATGAAATTACTGCATATCCTTTTGATAATAAGTTCATTGCTTTGCAAATTAATGATATTACAAAACGTAAAAAATTAGAAAAAGCTTTTCTTGAAAGCGAAGAGAAATACCGCATTCTTGCTGATAAATCACCAATTTCAATTATTGTAATCGATAAATTAGGCAAAATTAATTTTGCAAATGATTATTTTTTTACAAATTTCCTGAAAAATCTTTTCAAGAAAGAAGATATCTTAGGTAAAGAACTTTCTTCATTAAGCTTTTGCGAGCCTGCTTACTGTCAAGAAGTAAAAAATGTTCTTCAAAATCATATTGTTGAATTGAAAGAGATTATAATAAAAATTAATTCAAAAAATGAGTATTATTGTAATGTACGTGCAGTCCCGCTCGTTCGCAAAGATGAAATCAAAGGTGGAATAATTATTATAGAAAATATAACTGAAAGAAAAATCGCCGAGCTTAAACTATCTGAACAAAACGTATTGCAGCAATTGCTTCTCGATAATGTGGATTTAATGATCTGGTATATGCAGACACCTTCAAAAATAAAGCTTTATAATCATTCTTTTGCTGATTTCTTCGGTTTGGAAGAAAAATCACAAAATCTCTATTTGGAAGATTTTCTCCCAAAATATGAAGCCGATGATTTAAAGGATGTGTTCACAAAAGTTTGGAAAATCAAGTATCCTCAATATTTTGATAAGTTCATTTTTAATAAGCTTGGTAACAAACGCTTACTTAAGATTAAAGTAACCCCAAAAGTTAATTTTGAAAGTAATGAAGTAGAGTTTCTTGTTTGCTCGGCAGCAGATATAACTGAACAAAGACGTAATGAAGAAGAAATGAAAAATCTCATTGTTGCTCTCAAATTATCTAATAGATTCACTGATGAGCGCGCTACGGAAATTATGGAACTAAATCGCCAACTTCAAGCATCACAAGAGCGACTTAAAGCATCAATTGCTGCTAAAGATAAGTTTTTCTCTATCATTGCGCACGATTTGGTTTCTCCTTTTCAAGGTTTTATGAGTTTGACAAAATATTTAAACCAAAAAATTCACGAGCTTTCATCAGATGAAATTAAAGAGCTGGCTTTAGCTTTGAACAAATCTGCAAGTAATTTGCACAAGTTGATCGAAAACTTACTTAATTGGTCGCGAATACAACGTGGTCGAATATCTTATATGCCTGAGTTTGTTGATTTAAAAAAAATTGTACAAATGAATATTGAGCTTGCTTCTGAAACTGCTAAAGCCAAAAAAATTGTTTTGATAAATACAATAGAAACTCCTATCAAAGTGTATTCTGATTTAAATCTACTTAACACAATTTTGAGAAATTTAATCTCTAACGCAATTAAGTTTTCTAATTACGATGGCACTGTTATCATTGGTTATCAATATTTAGATGATAACTTCATAGAATTATTCGTAAAAGACAACGGTATTGGTATGGATGAAGCTACTATCGATGGTTTGTTTAAAATCGATAACTATAATTCATCTCTTGGTACAGCAAACGAGACAGGTACTGGACTTGGACTTGTGCTATGTAATGAATTTTCAAAAATCAATAAAGGATCAATTCGCGTAGAAAGCAAACTCGGCGAAGGTTCAACCTTCTATTTAAAACTACCTACAACTTTAATAGAAAATTAATTGTTGGTTATTATTATAATTGGTGGTTAATTTTCAGCATAAAGTTTTATAATGTAGAATATTAAACGCTTATCTTCTTAAATTAAATCAACTCTAACTTTCTTTAAAATAATCAACTTAGATAAAATATTGCTTTAGTCCGTTAATCATATTTCTTGATGGCATAATCATTGTTGAATAAAATTTGAAATTCAGGATGAACGAAAAATGTTGAAGGAATTTTTTACAGCAGCGTTGGGAATGCTTAATCAGCAAACCCGACTTGAGGTTACAGCCAATAATATGGCAAATGCAAATACAGCAGGCTTTAAACGTCAAGGTGTATTTGAAAGAAATTTGATCGATGCAAGAGCCAATTTTTATAATGTGAAAGGTGATGCAGAACAAAACGATCCCCCAATCGGTTCTTATACGGTGTTCGAGGCTGGCAATTATCAGCAAACTGATAATCCGCTGGATTTAGCAATCCAAGGTGAAGGTTTCTTTGTTCTAAAAGACTTGGAAGGTAAGGACTATCTAACTCGAGCAGGAAATTTTACAATAAACACGGAAGGTGAAATTATTGCCAAGGATGGCAAAAAATTACAAGGTTATGGCGGTGATTTGGTCATACCAAAAGAATTTTTAGTTTCAAAGGAAGGCACTACTGATTTCAAATCTGTTGAAATTAAAATTACCGAAAACGGACACGTTTTCGCAAACAATAAAGATATTGGCACCATAATCATCGCCAAACCTCAAGATAACAACACTATTCAGCGAATCTCAAATCAACACTTCATAGCAAAATGGATGGCTGATGTTGAACCTGTGGATCCTGATAAAGTTGTTATCAAACAAGGATGGATTGAAGGCTCGAATGTAAACGTTGTAAAAGAAATGGTCGAGCTAATCGAGCTACAAAGAATGTTCGAAGCAGGAAGTAAAGTTATAGCAACAAATGATAGCACACTCGACAAAAGTATCGCATTAGGAAGATATCAATAGTAAAATAAACAAGGATGTTAAAAAATGGATAAGACATTAAGAACCGCATCCACTGGGCTTACCGCTCAGCAACGGTATGTAGAAATTATCGCAAATAATATCGCAAATGTCAATACGACTGGTTTTAAAAAAGTTCGTCCAGAATTTCAAGATCTACTTTACGAGACACTGCGTCCCGCTGGTAACGTTGCTCGAAGCGGAGTTGAACCACTGAATGAAGTGCAAATTGGTTCTGGAACAGAAATTGTATCCACTACAAAGATTTTTCGACAAGGTGATCTAACCTCCACAAATAATCCTTTGGATTTGGCAATAAACGGCGAGGGTTTTTTCGTCGTTCGCAAACCTGATAGCAGTCTGGTTTATACTCGTGATGGTTCTTTCCAGCTCGATAGAAACGGGCAAATTGTTACTTCTCAAGGGTATGCACTCGATCCAGGTTTCACAATTCCATCTGATGCTATTGAAGTGCAAATTTCACGCGATGGAGTTGTAAGCATTCTAACCGAAAATTCCACTGATGCAACTGTTTTAGGTCAGATCGAACTTGCTCGCTTCATTAATCCTGCTGGTTTAAAATCAGTTGGTGATAATTTTTACGAAGAAACGCCAGCTTCGGGGCGCGCTTTTTTTGAAATTCCTGGAACTAACAATACGGGTGATATCATCCAATATCATTTAGAAAGTGCAAATGTTGATATTGTTGAAGAAATGGTTAATATGATCACAGCCCAACGTGCTTATGAACTAAACTCTAAATCTGTTAAAACTGCTGATGATATTTTATCGACAGCTGTTAATTTAAAACGGTAATAATGATGACAAAGATTTCTAAAATATTGCTTTTAATATCTTTTTTTTCAATTTTTACCATTAAAATTTCTGCACAATCAACATTTTCCAGCGAAAGGATTGAAAATGCTATAATTGCATTCCTTAAATCACAAACAACAGATGATATTGAAATTCAAATTGTTCAAAATATAAAGCCGATTTCATTTGCTGAAAACTCTATTAAAGCAAACTTAAGACATAATTTTAGTGATTTTAAAGGATTGGGATTTGTATGGATTGACTTCTATAAAGATGAAAAGCTGATTACAACTGAACAAATTAGAGTGAAAATTTCTAAATATCTTACATTGCCAATTGCTCAAAGAGTCATTCGTATTGGTGAAATTTTAAATCCTAACGATATTGCATATAAACGACTTGATATATCAAATTACAACGAAAATGAACTCGCAAAAGATAATTCAATAATTGGTAAAGTTGTTCGAAACGGTATTCCAAAAAATAGTCCAATTAAATTACAAGACTTGTCAAGTCAGATACTCATAAAAAAGGGACAGGTTGTTACAATCATTGCACAATCTGGTGCAGTTGTAATTAAAACGCTTGGCACTGCATTGCAAGATGGTGGAGAAGGCGATATAGTGCGTGTTAAACGTAATAATCAAAGCAATGTCGTACTTGTAGGAACTGTTAGTTCAAATGGTGAAGTTTTAATAACAAATTCACAATCAACTGTTTTGAGATAATTATGAAAAAGTTAATTCTTATATTATCAGTAATACTGACAATGAATGTTCAAGCTCAATTTAAACCACAAGAACAAAGCTTGCGTTCACTTTTTTCCGATGTTAAAGCTTTCCAAGTTGATGACGCAATAATGGTTTATATAGTCGAAGATACTCAAGCTGATAATAATGCTACTACAAACGAAGATAAAACTACAAGCTTAGGTGCTGGTGTTGGCTTATCGACTGGTACTTCTAATACTAACATAAGCGGTAACATTAATTCAAACAACAATTTCCGTGGTTCTGGCAGAACTACACGTAACGAAAAAATTCGTTCTCGACTTAGCGCCAGAGTTATTCAGGTTCAACCAAATGGCAATTTGCTAATTGAAGGAAAACGCACAACCAAAGTTAATGGCGAAACTCAAACTATCACAATTCGCGGAATTGTGCGTCCAGTTGATGTAAACTCCGATAACAGCGTTTATTCTTATAATATAATGGATCTAACTTTACTTATTGAAGGTGATGGTACGGTTTCTAAAACACAGGAACCAGGCTTAATTACTAAATTTTTGAGAATTTTATTTTAAATAATATGAAAACGTACTTAAAAATATTGCTTATATTTACTACGTTTTGCTTGTTTTATGAAAGTGGTATTGCAGCAAGAGTAAAAGATATAGCCACAATACAAGGTGCTGGAAGTGTTCAAGCGATTGGCTATGGACTTGTAACTGGTCTCAATCAAACAGGTGATAATCCACAAGCATCTTTTACAGTGCAATCTGTTGTGAATATGCTGAAACGTTTTGGACTTACTCCGCCATCGATAAATCCCCGAACGCGCAATGTTGCAGCAGTTATGGTTACAGCAAACATTCCAGCTTTTGCAGCTGCTGGGACAAAAGTCGATGTGCAGGTTTCATCAATAGGTGATGCCTCTTCACTTCAAGGTGGAGTATTGCTTATGACACCGCTTTCATTATCGACAGGTGAAATAATTGGTATGGCTCAAGGTCCGCTATCAGTTGGAGGTTATGATTATAATGCATTTGGCTCTCGTCTTGGTAAAAATGTAACAACAAGCGGACGTGTTCCTAATGGATTAATTTTAGAGAAAAACATTAATTCAAACTTTATTAATAATAATTCGATAATTGTTACACTTCGAGAGCCTGATTTTACTACTGCTCAAAGAATTGCAGATGCTATAAATGTTTCGCCTGGACTTAATGGCACAGCAACTCCAGTTGATGCCGGGAGCGTTCAGGTTCAACTACCAGTAGGGTTAACTCAAGCACAAATTTTTGGTTTTATAGCACAAATTGAAGGACTTAATGTGACGGCTGATCCTGTTGCTCGTGTTGTGATTAATGAGAGAACTGGAACAGTTGTAGTTGGTGGAAATGTCCAGCTATTACCAGCAGTTGTTGCTCATAGTGGTTTGGAAATCCAAATTCAAAAGCAAGTTTTAGTGCCTCAGCCAGCCCCATTTACAATAAGACCTCCTCAAATTGCAGAAACAGCTGAAATCAAAACAGAAGAAGAAATGCGAGCTGCTACAGCTCTTGTTGTTCGTGGTGCTACTGTTCAAGATATTGCCGATGCATTAAATTTATTGCAAGTGAAACCACGAGATCTAATTGCTATTTTCCAAGCTCTCAAAGAAGCAGGTTCTCTTCAAGGTGAGTTGATTATTCAATAGGTGCAACTATGGAAAGCACACTTTACGATAACACACTAAATAATTCATCAATTTTGCAAAACAAAATTGACGAATACAAAAACATTCCAACGGCAAAATCCGATAGAAAAAATCTATCAAAAGAAGATAAAGCAGGTTTTGCAAAAGCATCACGTGGTTTCGAAGCTATTTTTATAAATTTAATGTTAAAACAAATGAAACAAGCAATGCTAAGCAAAAATGAGGATAACGAAAGCGATATCGGCTTCGGTGCAGACACTCTCGAAAGCTACGCCGATATGCTTTTTTCAGAAGAAGTTGCGAAAATCGGGAAGGGAATAGGTATTGCCGATGCAATTTATCAGAATTTTACAGGCGAAAGTCTGCCAGCTATGAGTGTTCAACACTTACCGTCTAACGTCCCCACTTCAATTAATCAAAATTTGGATTATCCCAAGAAAATTCTTGAAAACAATATAAATTCAACTGGAAACTTTATTGATAGAGTAAACAAAAGACTATCGAATTATTCAAAAATTATAAGTGAAGCGTCCAAAAAATTTAATATTCCGGAAAACATAATTAAAGCTGTTATTACAACTGAGTCTGCAGGTATCGAGACGGCTCGATCACCAGTTGGTGCAAAAGGTCTTATGCAGCTTATGGATGGCACAGCCACCGAACTCGGAGTTCGTAATCCATTCGAACCTTATCAAAATATAATTGGTGGCACAAAGTATTTGCGTCAAATGCTGGATACTTTCGGTGGTAATTTGCAGCTTGCTTTGGCTGCGTATAATGCAGGACCAAGAAATGTTATGAAATATGGTGATATACCGCCATTCCCTGAAACGCAGCAATACATTAAAAAAGTAATGAGATATGCCGATATTTTTAATAAAGAATCGGCTTAAAATAGGACGAAAATTTGAAAATAAACCAATGGAGTGGTTAAAATGTTAGCCAAACTGTTCAATTTTCTACAATTCGAACAGCAACTTTTGCAAGAGATGATACGTCTTGCCGAACGCCAAAAAGTTGCATTAGTAAAATTCAATATAAAAGAACTTGAGGAAATTACTTCATTTCAAGAAGAACTTGCTAAAAGCTTGCGCCAAGCAGAAGAGCAGAGAATTGCATATCTTATGTCGTGGCTAAATATATCACGCAGCGAAGCTTTGAAAATAAAATTATCATCCATCGAAAAACAATTTTCAGGAAATGAAATAAAGGAAATCAGAAAATTGAAGAAAAATTTAGCCAATCTGGTTAATATTCTACAAGAACTTAATCTAACCAACAGAGTTCTTGCAAACCGCGCTAAGTCCAGTGTTTCTAATATGTTAAGCATACTTTCGAACGGGAATAATTACGTTTGCAATGTCAAAATTTAACTCTGGAACACTTATTGTGTTTACAAGGATATAATTAAATTGAAAGGAGTCAACTATGAGCACACCAAAAAACATCGAGGAAACTTTGCTTTGGAAAAAAGCAAACGAACTTGCTCAAAAAATTCAAGAATTTCGCAAATCTTTGCCAAAAACCGATATGGATATTTATGCTTTGGATAATAAACTGAAAGAAAGTGTTTCGGAAATTTCTCAATATATTGAGGAGAGTTATCGCTCAAGTTCAAAATTGGCAAAGAACAAAAATTCATTCTTGGCTGAACTTGCTCTTTTGGAATGCATTGATAATTTGAAAAAAGCAAATAGAATGAAACTTGGGCAAGCAAACGAAATTATTGAAGATGCAGAGCATTTTCGCCGTCTGCTCAACGGTCAGCAATTGTTTATATTATAAGGCTGAAAAATGTCGTCATTTTCTGCTCTTGAAATAGGGAAGCGGGCACTACTTGCACAACGCTTTGGGATTGAAGTTACTAGCAACAACATAGCTAATGTTAACACTGCTGGTTACTCAAGACGTTCTGCTGTGTTAAGTGAAAGCTCACCCGTTTACCGTAATGGGCAGTTTATGGGGACTGGAGCAGTTGCCGAAAAATTGCGCACTTTTCGTGAAGAATTTTTCGACCGTGAGCTACGCTCGACTATTTCTCGGCACGCAACATTCGAAAACGACGAGAAAGTTTTCCAGCGTATTGAAGCAGTTTTGGCTGAACCGAGCGAACTTAATATATTAAATGATGTTACAAGCTTTTTATCATCATTTGAAGAATTAGCAATTAAGCCAGAAGATATGGGTTTGCGGGATAATATACTCAGCCGTGCCCAAACTCTCGTCGATAAATTAAATCGCACTGCTTCGCAACTTACGGAAGCTCGTAATGAACTTGCAACTGAAATTTCTTTGAATATTAATCAAATCAATTCACTTATTGCCGAAGTTGCAGAGCTAAACAAAAACATTGCTAATTCAAAAACAATTTCGCAAACAGAGGCACAAACTTATGTTGACCAGCGTCAGCTTAAGTTAGAGGAGCTTTCCAAATTAGCAGGTGTTTCAGTTACTTTCGAGCAAGATGGTTCAGCAAATGTTTTTTTAAATGGTATCAATTTGATTACAGGTTCAAATTATAATACATTGCGTCGAGTTGATTTAAATAATTTTGCAAGTGGCGAAATTTCAATAGCGGTCGAAATTTACGATAAGTCGAAAGATTTAGCAACTCGTCTAAATCCTCAAGCAGGTACTCTTGCTTCAAATTTAAAGCATTTCAACGAAACCTTGGATCCAAATGAAAGTCAAAGCTTTTCAATATTTAAGCAACTTGACGATTTTGTTGATACTCTGGCTCAAAGAATAAATCAACTGGTTGTTGGAGGTTATGGACTTAAAGATACTACATCACCTCCGCCGGGAAGGTTGTTTTTCGAACCAGCAACAGGCAGAATAACGGCTGCTACAATAAAAATTTCCAATGATATAAAAAATTCTCCTGAAAATCTGCCTTTTTCCAAAACTCCCGGCACACCCGGTAATGCAGAAATTGCTCTTGCCATAGGCAGAATCGCACAAGATAGCAAATTTCTTAATGGACAACGTCCTTATGAATTCTATTCCGCTTTCATTGGGAAAATTGGTTCATTAAGCAGAGAAGCTACAACTGGTAAAGACACTACACGGCTTGTTTCCGAACAATTGTCAAATCAACGCGAATCGGTTATTGGTGTCAATACTGACGAAGAAGCTGTTAATCTAATACGATTCCAGAAGGCTTTCGAAGCGGCCTCGCGAATAGTAAATGTTACAAATGATTTGCTTTCGACTGTAATTAATTTAGGTCGCTAGCAAAGGGAGCGATAGCTATGCGTATAGCAAACGGACTTACGGTTAATTCTTATTTAAGAAATCTAGATAATATTCAAAATCAAAAATACAAGAATGAAATCCGGCTCTCCACTGGTAAAAGCATCGTTAATCTAAGTGATGCTCCTGAAAAGCTTGTGCGAGTGAAGAATATGGATTTTCTAATAAGCGAAAATGAGAAATATAAATATATTATCGATCAATCAATTCGAGAAATGGCAGCCTCAGAAGATCGCCTACAAGCAATTTCGGATAAAATTGGCGAAATTCGTCAGCTTGCAGTTGATGCAACTCATTCTGGTGCTTCTGGCAATTCATATTCGCTTGGTACTTATGTAAAAGGTCTTCTTGAAGACATTTTGAAAGACGCCAATGCTGATTTTAATGGGAAATTGCTTTTCTCTGGAACTAAATCTACTGTTGACTCCATTATTCCAACACCGCCTCAAAAAACAAATTATCCATTTGAATTGGTTCAAGAAGAGCCAACTGAGAATAATCCATCAGGACTTAAAATATACTTCAAAGGAAATTTTGAAGATAGATTAATAAATAAAGATTCAAAAACTACTGAAAAAATTAATGTTACAGCTAATGAACTTTTTGGTTCGGGTGGTGTAGAATTTTTTGAAAATATTATCAAAGTTTATAATCTTTTGGCATATAATTCAGACGGAACACAGCGTCAACCAACCGATGCCCTTTCAAAAGATGAAGTTAATATTTTGAACAATCTTCAAGCTGAACTCGCAAATACTAACGAAAAGTTAAATAATCTCACTTCCCAACTTGCTGCCCGCCGCAATCGTATGGAAAACATCTCTTCGCAGATGAGCGAAGAAGTTATTCGTTACAAAGAACTGAAAACTGTTAACGAAGATACAGACTATGCCAAAGTTACAATGGATTTACGTCTTGAAGAAATTGCTTTGCAATATACTTTGAAAGTTGGTGCAAATTTACTTCAAACAAGTTTAATGGATTTTTTAAGATAATATTCAATAAATTTTATTTATTTGTGTCTATAAAAAATAAAAAATAATGTTTTTTGGATGAAATCAAACACATTGCTGGGTATTTTAGCGGGTCTTGCCGCTATTTTTGGAGCGTATTATTTGGAAGGTGGCGGTAGTGCCACACTCTTTATTTTACCAGCAATGCTTATTGTTTTCGGCGGGACTCTTGCTGCAGGATTTGCGGGTAGTTCGTGGGAAACATTTAAAAACATTCCAAGAGTGATTAAAGCAGCTTTTTTCCCTAAAAATTATGATGTTGTTAAAATTATCAATCAAATTGTTTCTTTTTCTGTAATTGCACGTAAAGAAGGAATCCTATCGCTCGAAGACCGACTCAATAAAGTTGAACATCCTTATATGAAAAAGTTTTTTCAGGCTTGCATTGATGGTGCTGACCAAGAAACACTTATGCAAATCTACGAAGCTGAAGTGAATTCGATTTCAGAACGTCATAATACTTACATAACACTTTTTAACAAGCTCGGCGGGTATTCGCCAACAATGGGTATTATTGGAACAGTTATGGGTTTAATTCATACACTTGCTTCTGCTGGTGCCGATCCCAATGTACTAATTCGTCATATTGCAACCGCATTTATTGCTACTATGTGGGGTATTTTAATGGCAAATATTGTTTGGTTACCTATTGCTGATAGACTTCAAACACTTCATAACAAAGAAATGTTCCTTATTTCAGTTATTCTTGATGGTGTTCGTTCCGTACAAATTGGAGAAACTCCTACTGTAATCCAAAACAAGCTTGCAAGTGTATTCCCACTTCAAGAGCAAGAAAAATTTACATCTAAGAAACCCACTGCACAGGTTACTATGATCCAAACATCACAAAATAATATTCCAAAAGACAATATTCAATCGCAACCGGTTGTTACACAAGATGTTGCTAAATAATTTTTAAAATATTTTATTTTTTTGTAACTTTGAGAAAATACGAATTTATCTATGATCAAGTTAATTGCAATATTGCAGATTATTAATCTAATTTTCGCGAACGTTGGTTTAAACGTTTATCTGCACTATTGCAATTCAACTAATACAATAATTACATCATTATCAAAAGCAAAAGCAACCTGTACCGACCATATTTGTTGCAATGACCACGAAAAGCATCATACTCTTTCTAATTGTAAGGAATTATCTTGCTGTGGTGAAAATAAATCGAATATTGATTTGGCAATAAAAGATTTGGAATGCTGTCAGAATGCCGAAAAATATATGGTTTTAAAGGAAAATACTATAAATATTAATAAAACTGAAAATAATTTTTCAAAGTCGCATATTAAAATTGATTTTGATATTCCATTTTTTATAAATCTCATCCCAAAAATACCAAATCTAATTCTCTCTGATGAGTTTTATAAGTTTTATAAGAAAAAAGTAATTTCTCCAACTATATATTTTTCCTCCAATTTAGTTTAGTTCTCCATAAATAATTAGAAAATTATTTGATTCTAAACAGATTTAATTTTTTGTTATTTAATCAAGGAGAACTAAACAATGAAAAAGTTAATTTTTATCATTATATATTTTATTTTGCAATCGAATTTGTTTGCAGAAACAATCACTGGTAAAGTGTTTGGTTTGGATGAGAATAATAATAAAAAGCCGTTACCAAAAGCATCAATTTCTATTATTGGTTCAAATCAAGGCACCTTTACAGATAATAACGGATACTTCAAACTTGAATTACCACCAAAAGTGCATTTCATAATTGTTAGCTATGTGGGATACGAACGTGATACTTTGCATGTGCATGATTACGATGGCGAAATTGAGGTTGTTTTGAAACAAAGCTTAAAAACTGAAACAATTAATGTTGTTGGCGAAAAATCTGCCATAGAAGTATCGATGTCGTCTCCTGTGAAAACGGAAACAATTACAAGTAAGGGTTTGCATAAAGCCGCTTGCTGCAATTTAGCTGAGAGCTTTGAGGTAAGTCCGTCGGTTGATGTCGAATATAGCGATGCTATATCAGGTGCAAAACGAATACAATTGTTGGGGCTTACAGGAACTTATTCGCAAATATTAATTGAAAAAGTGCCCTCTTTGCGTGGCTTGGGATCTATATACGGATTGCTTTATGTTCCTGGTCCTTGGATGGAAACAATTCAAGTTTCAAAAGGTTCAGCTTCTGTTACAACAGGTTTCGAGTCTATCACAGGTCAAATAAACATTGAATATAAAAAGCCCGAAAATTATGAACCAACACATTTGAATTTATATGCTGATGCAATGGGACGTAGTGAATTGAATGCATTCCACACTTTTCGTATTAATGATGAAGTTTCTACTATGTTTCTAACACACGCAAATTATTACAATAACACAATAGACCATAATAATGATTCTTTTCTTGATAAACCAAAAGTATCTATGATTAATCTTCAAAATAGGTGGAAATATCAAGGTGAGATTTTCGAATCAGTAACAGGAGTTCGTGCTTTGGTTGAAGATAGGAAAGGTGGACAGGAGCAATTTTTTAAAAACAATGATGTAAAATATTATGGGATAAAAGTAAAAACTCAACGCTATGAAGCTTTTACTAAAAATGGATTTATTTTTAGTGATGAACCTTTTTCGAGCTTGGGTACAATTTTAGCCTTTACTCATCACAAGCAAAGTTCTATTTTTGGAAAACGCTCTTACGATGGTGAACAGAACTCTTTCTATGCGAATATCTTATATCAATTTGAACCAATTGAAGAAAATGGTTTAACTGTTGGAACAAGTTTTCAATACGATAATTATCTTGAAACAATGGAAAACACACCATTGAATAAATACGAGTCTATCCCAGGTGTCTTTGCTGAGTGGAATTTTGGAAGTATCAAGGATTTAACAGTATTATTAGGTTTTCGAGCCGATTTCCCTAATGATTATAAAACTTTCTTAACTCCACGCTTCCATTTACGCTATAAGATAGACGAGCTTACAACCCTTCGCGCATCTGCTGGGAAAGGATATCGCATACCTCACATTTATGCCGAAAATGTTGGTTTTCTGGCAAGCTCGCGCAATTTTGTTGTGAGCGAAAAACTTAAACCTGAGGAAGCCTGGAACTACGGGTTGAATATTTCTACAGTTATAAATTTATTCAGTAAAAACTTTACTCTAAATGCAGAATTCTATAGAACAGACTTCATAAATCAAACAATCACAGATCTTGATCGTAATCCAAATTCCATTTATTTCTATAATCTTGACGGAAAATCATACTCAAATAGCTTCCAAATTGATTTGCAATTCGAACCAATTCAAAAATTAGTTCTTACTGCTGCATACAGATTGAATGACGTAAAAACAACTTATAACGGCAAACTTGAAGAGAAACCTTTGCAAAGTCCACATAAAGGTTACTTTAATCTTATGTACGATACACCTGAAAATACTTGGAATTTTGATCTAACCGTTGAATACAATGGCGGAGGACGTTTGCCAAACACCGAGCAAAATCCAGAAAATTTAAGATTAAAAACACATTTCCCTGATTTCACTATTGTTAATGCACAAATAACTCGTCGTTTCAAAAAGTTAGATATTTATATTGGTGGTGAAAATCTTACTGGCTTCGTCCAAAAAAATCCAATTTTAGATGCAAAGAACCCATTTAGCAATTATTTCGATAGCTCAATGATTTGGGGACCAATCTTTGGACGAATGTTTTATGCTGGTGTTCGCGTAAATTTCAATTAAAATCATATCTCCTTTTCGCAGTATTAAGGCTATCTCACGAAAATTTAGAGATAGCCTTTGCTTTTTCTGATTTGACTATTCATAAAAGTAAGATACCTTTATTTTCTTGTTTTTTAATTTCTTTCATTTTCTCATATCAAAAAATATATTTATTTTCTATTTTGTTTAACGTCAAGAAATTACAAATATGTCAAATTTTATTACAAACAGTGAACAAAAAAACCTCAAAGACCGCTTACAGCATTTGATTCCAGTATCCGATGAAATAAAGATACTCGTCGGCTTTTGCTATTTTAGCGGTTTTATGCCAATATATGACGCTTTGAAAAATAACAATAATCTAAAATTAAAATTATTGATTGGATTAGCTTTGAAAAACATTGACAAGTCTATAATCGAAACTTCTTACAATTCTGATGCCTCGAATAATGAAATTTTTCAAAATTTTCTTAATAGTTATCAACTTTATTTCAAAGATAGTAGTTCCGATGATGAAACTGTTTATAATAACGCAAAATTATTCATTAAACTCATTGAAGAGGGTAGGCTTGATATAAGAAAAACAAGAAAACCTAATCACTCTAAGCTTTATTTGTTTGATTTTAACGCTTCGCAAGTATCTGCAAATCGCTCTTTAATTACCGGTAGCAGCAATTTAACTCGAAGTGGCTTGGAAAGCCAAGATGAGTTTAACGTTGAAATCAGAGATTATGGATTTGACGAAGCAAGTAATTATTTCAATACCCTCTGGAAAGATTCGATAAAAATAACCGAAGACGAAGAAAACAAAAAGATGTTCATTGATACATTGCTTAATAAAACTCATTTGCGTCAGATAAGTCCATTCGAAGCCTATTGTTTTGTTATTAAAAACTATCTTGATACTTTTAGATACAATGACGGTGATATTAATATAAACAAACTATTCGGCGAGAAATACAAACCTTATAGTTATCAGACTGATGCTATTAAAATGGCTTTTTCCATTGTAAAAAATTTCAATGGTGTCCTCATTGCTGATGTTGTTGGTTTAGGCAAGTCTATTATCGCCTCCATTATTGCCAAAATGCTCAAAAAGCGTGGTATTGTGCTATGTCCACCGGGTCTTATTGGAGATGCTAAAAAAAACTCAGGATGGAAAATGTATTTAAAAGACTTCCGTTTAAATGATTGGGAGGTTTATTCAATAGGCGATCTCGATACTGTTATTAATAATGTAGAACAAGAAAAAGACTTCGAGGTTGTTATTATCGATGAAGTGCATCGCTTCCGCAACGAAAATACTCAGACTTATGAAAAGCTTAAACGCATCTGCAATGGTAAAAAAGTCATTGCTCTTACAGCTACTCCTTTTAACAATAAACCCAACGATTTGCTCACTATTCTCAAGCTGTTCGTCAATCCTCGCAAATCAAACATCACTCTTGATGATAACTTGGATTTAGAGTTTAAAAAAATTAATAGCGAATTTAAAGAACTCCACTATATCAAAAAGTATATGAAAGATCCAAGCGAAGCAAAACAAAAAAAAGTTAAAAACTATGTCAACAAAATTTTCTCCACTGATACGATTCCTGATTCTAATATAATTGATAAAAGAATCAAAACCTTAGCCAATAAAGTTAAAAATATCATTGAGCCAATCACAATTCGTAGAAATCGCAAAGATCTTATGCTTCTCTACAGAGAAGAAGTTGATCAACTATCCAAAGTTAAAAATCCTGAACCTGCTTTCTTCGAACTCGATTATGCTCAAAACAAATTCTACGACGAGATTATCCAAATTTTCGATGGATCTAATCATAGTGGCACTTTTACTGGAGCGATTTATCGCCCTGCTTTTTATATAAAAGGTACTCCCGATGCTTATGATATTGACGAATACGATATTGATGATGTCGATGATAACGAGCAAAAAAGCACACCTGATGAAATTACTCAAAGCAACTTATTCAGAATAATTAGAGGTTTGCTTGTTCGCCGTTTCGAAAGTTCTTTCGGTGCTTTCAAAAAATCTCTTGAGAATTTTAGAGATCTTTATGGTAAAATTTTGCAATTAATAGAAGAAAAAAATATCTATATTTTCCATAAAAATACCTTAGAAAAAATCCTTGAACTAATGTATGACGATGAAAGTGATTTATCACCCGACGAAACCGATCAAGAAATCAAAAAAATTATCAATGAATTAACATTCAACTTAAAAGATAAACGCCGTCAGACAGTTTATTATTTAGATGATTTTGCTGAAAAAGAAAAATTCATAGATGATATAAAAAACGACATCAATTTGCTAAACTCTATAATTAATAAAATAGATCAACTCAACCTAATAGAAAATGATCCAAAAAGCTATACTTTATTTAAAATCTTAAACGAAAAATTTCAAGCAATTCCTTACCGAAAGATCATCATATTCTCCGAATATGTCGATACAGTGAGATTTTTGGAACAAAAATTGTCCCAACATAACCCGCAATTGTACAATAGAACACTTTTCGTTTATGGTAATATATCAAAATCTATGCACGAAGAGATTATCCAAAATTTCGATGCTTCGAGCGAAATACAAGTTGATGATTATGATCTAATTATCGCAACTGATAAGCTTTCCGAAGGCTACAACCTCAATCGTGCGGGAGTTGTCATTAACTACGACATACCTTGGAACCCTGTGCGTGTTATCCAAAGAGTTGGACGTATCAATCGTATTAGCAAAAAGGTTTTCGATGAGCTCGAAATTGTGAACTTCTTCCCAACCGAAAAAGGTTCACAAATTGCTAAAGCAAAAGAAATTGCCTCTACTAAAATGTTTATGATACACAACATACTCGGCGAAGATGTTAAAATTTTCGACCCCGACGAAGAGCCAACTCCTTCAGGTCTTTTCGATCGCCTTAACCAAAATCCAGAAGAAGCTGAAGATGAAAGCCTTTACACCAAACTTTATAATGAATTTGAAAAAATTAAAAAAGAATATCCTGATATTTTGGAACGCATTTATTCTTTCCCAAGTCGTGTTAAAGTAATCAAGGAAAGCTCTTCAAATGATTTAACAGTCGTTTACCGCAAAGGCAGACTTTTCCTTCAACATTTTGATATTATTGACGGCAAACTTCAACTAAAAGAACTTTCGTTTGAAGAAATCTTAGATAAAATTAAAGCTTCGCCCTCTCAAAAATCATTGCAATTTGATGAAAATTTCTGGGATTTATATAATCAAGCTTTTGAAAAAGATAATAAACTATCACCAAAACCAATTATTTTTAAGAATTCTAAACAAGCTCTTAATAATTTGATATTTATAAATAAAAATTTCTCTTCACTACCTAATGATTTGAACAGTTTAGTGGAAAATTTAATAAATGATATTCTCAATTATGGCTCTCTTTCTGAATTTACTATTAACTCTATTGCTAATATTAATTTAAAAAATGTTAATGATTTACAAAATGAACTCGAAGATATCAAAACACGCTTGGGAAATGACTATTTTAAAAATATTGAACAAAATTTTACTGAAACCACAGAAAAAGAAATTATTGTCTCAATTATGAATAAAAATTTGGAGGCATTATGAGCGAGGACTTAGAACTAATTCAAAAACTCATCAACGAATATTCATTAGAGTATTTAAAAGATTTTTTTCTTAAAAAATCCGATTATTTTTCTGTTATCGATAAAAAATATTTTTTACATAGTAAAAACATCGAATATTTCGGAGATATATCTTTTATTGGTAAAATAGAGCCACAAAACAACAACAATCATAAATTTTGCGTTTTTGCTATTGAAACAAAAAAACAATTTTCGGAACGTTCTGGAAAACGTGCACAATTCGAACTTGCTCGTAAAATTTTAAATGAACTCATTGAATATACCGGTGGATTTTTTGTTTTCTCCGACTCCACAGGCAATTTCCGTCTCTCGTTTGTTTTCTCTGACTTCAAGCTCATGAATAATCGCGTAGTTATAGAATTTAGCAATTACCGCCGATACACCTATTTCGTAAGCAAAGACCAACCAAACCACACCTTCATCAAACAAGTGAGCGTTGCAAATTTCAACAGCTTCGAATCCATCCGTGATGCCTTCTCCGTCGAAAAAATTACAGAAGAGTTCTACAACGAAATCCAAAATTGGTATTTCTGGGCGCTCGATAATGTTAAATTCCCTGATTATGCCGAAGCTAATGATAACGGTCGTAATATTGCCGTCATCAGATTAATCACAAGACTTATTTTTGTGTGGTTTATGCGAGAAAAAGGTCTTATCCCAAAAGAACTTTTTGAAGAAAATATTTTTAAATATCTTAATACTACTGACAAAACTGCTTCCTCATATTACAAAGCTGTTTTACAAAATCTATTTTTTGCCACTTTAAATACAAAAATGCGTAAAGATGATAAAAAAAGCCGTCAATTTGTTGAGGATGCCAAAAGATTTGGTTATATAAATGATGGGCATTTGCAACAAGGTTACTTTCGATATAGCCGTTTTATCAAAAAAGAATTAAAAGATGAATTCTTGAAATTATTCGAAGACATACCTTTTATCAATGGTGGATTGTTCGATTGTTTGGATAAATCAGATACTGAGAGAATCGATTGTTTTTCTGATAAAGAAAAAAATGAAGAACTACTAAAAGTTCCAGATAAGCTATTCTTTGCCAAAAATGAAATTGAAGTTAACTTGGTAGCTTATTTCTCAAAAAATAAAATACGAAAAGTTAGAGGTTTATTAGAAATTTTAAAACAGTATAATTTTACGATCGACGAAAATACCCCAGTGGACCAAGAAATTGCCTTAGACCCAGAACTACTCGGCAGAATTTTTGAAAATCTTTTAGCAAGCTATAACGAAGAAACCAAAACCACAGCTCGTAAAAGCTCCGGTAGCTTTTACACTCCACGCGAGATTGTTAACTATATGGTTGATGAAAGCCTTATCGCATACCTGAAAAGCAAATTGCTTGAAGCTAACCCACAAATTAAGTCTTACACTGGAATGTCTGACCAATCCGAAAGTGAGGAAAATATTGAAAATGAACTTCGCAATCTACTTTCTTATAACGACGAACCACATAATTTCTCACAGGATGAAATTGAAATAATAATTTCGGCTATTGATAATCTGAAAATTTTAGATCCTGCCTGTGGTTCGGGTGCTTTCCCTATGGGAATTTTGCATAAATTAGTTCATATTCTTCATAAATTAGATCCCAAAAACGAAATTTGGATAAATAAAATTCTCGAACGCACACCTATCGAAGTTAGGGAGGAAACTGAAAAAGCTCTTCTAAATAAATCGCTTGATTATGTCCGCAAGCTCGGCCTTATAGAGTCCTGTATCTATGGCGTAGATAAGCAATCTATCGCTACACAAATTAGTAAGCTTCGATTTTTTATCTCCTTGATTATCGACCAAGATATTGACGATTCAAAAGAAAATCGTGGTATTCAACCTCTGCCAAATCTCGAAATAAAATTTATTACTGCCGATACTCTTATTGGCTTGAAAAAAGACAATAGAATTTTATCATCCGAAGCTATTGATACTGAAAGAAAACTTCACTTGAAAAGAAAGGAAATTTTCTTTACAAACAGCCTAAGCAAAAAGAAAAAACTCCAAGCAGAAGAAAAACAAGCTCGTGAAGAATTAAAGCAAAAACTGGCTGATTGTGGTTTCGAGAGCGAACAAGCCAAACAAATAGCATCTTGGGACCCATTCGACCAAAATTCCTCAGCCGACTGGTTCGACCCCGAATGGATGTTTGGCGTAACCGATGGCTTTGATATTGTGATTGGCAATCCGCCGTATATCCAGCTGCAGAAAGCAGCCGACACTAAAAAAAAATTCGCTGATTTTTATAAAGACCAAAAATATGAAACATTTGACCGCACCGGCGACATTTACTGCCTGTTTTACGAAAAAGGCTTACAGCTGCTAAAACCAGGCGGACATCTCTGCTACATTACCTCCAATAAATGGATGCGGGCAGGTTATGGCGAGAAGTTACGGAAGCTTTTTACCCGTTACAATCCTTTGCTACTTATCGACTTGGGACCCGGAGTATTCGAAAATGCTACCGTCGATACCAATATTCTGCTGATCCAAAAAACTAAAAGTACCACCAGCATCCCTGCTGGAGCAAATCAACAAAGTACCTCCAGCATCCCTGCTGGAGAAATATATGAATTTTTTAACCCATATAATGAAATTGAAATATATCGGGGCAATCTTCCACATTGGCAACAAAAAAATGTGTGGTATTTTATAACATTCCGACTTGCAGATTCCATTCCAGAGCATGCAAAAGAAAAGATTAAAGCCGAACGGGAAATATGGCTAAAGAAGCATAAAGATAAAGACTTAAGCTTATTATCAAAAGAAGAAAAAATAGAATATTATCGTTTATTCACTAAGCGAATTGAAGAACTCCTTGATTCAGGTTATGGCGAATGCATTTTAAAAGAATCGAAAATTTCAAAAATTGTTGCTGATGCATTATTACATTTCAATAACGAGCGCTATATTCTTGACGAATGGGTAATTATGCCCAACCATGTACATGTGCTGGTAAAACCTCTTGGTAATTATTCCATTACCGATATTTTACACAGTTGGAAATCATACACAGCTAATGAAATCAATAAATTACTTGGAAGAAAAGGTCAGGTATGGATGCACGAGTCGTATGACCACATAGTGCGAAATGAAAAAGCATTCGAAGCCATAAGGCAATACATTAGAAATAACCCCAAAGGTAAAAGTACCCCCAGCATCCTTGCTGGGGCTGGTGGAGGTTCATTCCAGAATAAAGGTAAAAGTATCACCAACATCCCTGCTGGTGAAGGTGAAAGTTCACTCCAGAGCAGGGATGCTCTGGGTACTCTGGGTTCACTCCAGAGCAGGGATGCTCTGGGTACTCTGGGTTCACTCCAGAGCAGGGATGCTCTGGGTACTCTGGGTTCATTCCAGAGCAGGGATGCTCTGGGTACTCTGGGTTCATTCCAGAGCAGGGATGCTCTGGGTACTCTGGGTTCATTCCAGAGCAGGGATGCTCTGGGTACTCTGGGTTCACTCCAGAGCAGGGATGCTCTGGGTACTTTGAGGTTAAGGGCGGTAACCCTGCAAAAAGAGGATAAAGCCAACATTGCTGCTGTTGTCAAAGAAAAAGGCGTAGTACTTACCAAACTCAGTGGCGACGCCTGGTTCATTGGCAGCGATGCCGAGCAACGCCTTAAGGAAAAAATAGAACGCATTGGTAAACCTCTTAAGGAATGGGATGTAAAAATTTACCGTGGCGTATTAACCGGCTTAAACGAAGCCTTTATTATTACCACCGAAAAACGCAACGAGATACTGGCAAACTGCAGTGTAGCCGATGCATCCTGCATCGGCGGACTAAACGAACGCCAACGCACCGAAGCCATTATCAAACCCATCCTGCGAGGCCGCGATATCAAACGTTACTACTACGAGTGGGCAGGGCTGTGGGTGATTTTTATTCCTTGGCATTTCCCGTTACACGAAGATTTATCTATTCAAGGTTCAAGTGAAAAAGCAGAAAAAGAATTTCAAAAACAATATCCAACAGTTTATCAACACTTATTGCAATTCAAAGATTCTCTTTCAAAAAGAAACAAGGAAGAAACTGGAATAAGATACGAATGGTATGCTTTGCAAAGATGTGCTGCTACCTACTACCCCGAGTTTGAGAAGGAGAAGGTGGTGTGGGCGAGTGTTGGAGAAACATATTATTGTTGGGTTGATAAAAATCATTTAGTCCTTGATACAAATTATTTTACTACTTCTTTACAAAAATGGCAGTTAGGTGTTTTAAATTCAAAGTTTATTATAAATTATATAAATGGTTTAGATACTCTGGTCGGTAATATAGCTTATCGGCATTATAAATATAATTTTGAGAAAATCCCCATTCCCCCCATCACCCCAACCAACGAGCCCATTGTAAAGCAAATTGAGGCGTTGGTGGATAAAATTTTAGAAGCAAAACAAAGTACCTCCAGCATCCTTGCTGGAGAATCACGAAGCAAGGATGCTTCGGATACCTTAAAATCCAGCATCCCTGCTGG
>Ga0068705_10000003_pt1 | contig 140794 bp, 109 predicted proteins | sample YNPMSTMetaG_FD_65631 | JGI IMG/M metagenome (GOLD analysis project Ga0068705, IMG submission 65631) | Anoxygenic and chlorotrophic microbial mat microbial communities from Yellowstone National Park, USA - YNP MS-T MetaG | ecosystem: Environmental > Aquatic > Thermal springs > Hot (42-90C) >... | reverse complement strand
ATCATTTTTAGTTCTCGGCCAATGGCTAATTTGTGGAATTTTTCTAACTCATTAATTTTTTCTTTTAAGTCTTTAGTTCTTTCTTGAACCTCAAGTTCTAAATTTTCTGCTAATTCTTGAAGTTCTCTAGTCCTAGCTCTCACTTTAATTTCTAGAATATCTTTTGATTCTTTAATTTCTTCTTGATACTGAACTATTTTTTCGATCATTTGGTTAAAAGTATTAGCAAGCTCTTCAATTTCATCATTGGTCTTAAGGATTATTTTCTTATTAAAGTTACCTTTAATAATTTGATTAATACCCTGTTTGAATTCAACTAAGGGGTTCACAATAATTTTTTTTACATTTAAGCTTAAAGCTAAAATTGTTACTATAAACCCAATTGAACTAAAAATAGCTATTTTTTTTATTAATGCTTGAATGGCCCTTGAAACATTTTGATAAGATATGGAATATTTTACCACAAAATTATATTTTCCCCATTCATCTACAAATGGCTGGTAGATTTCTAAAATTCTATTTTTATCTTTGGGGTCAAAAACATAATAGGGTTTCGGCTGATTTAAATTTTGTAAAATCACATCTGAAATTTTATTATCTTTTTGATGATATTCTTGCCAAAGATTAGCTTCTTTAACGGCATCGCTATCTACTAAAATGTTCCCATTAAGATCAATAATTTGAATTCTAGTAATATTAGGATTTAATTCTAAAGTTTTTATCATTTGCTCTCTGAATTTTAAGTAGCCGGACGAAAAATAAAGTTGGTAATTATTAATTATTTGATTGGTAGCAAAATTTGCGAAACTTTTTGCTTGTAAGGTTATTTCATTCTGAAGGTAATTTTTATTGTTTATTACTAAAACTAAAGCAATACCAGTAAAAACAATTATCATTATTAAACCTATTCTAAAATATAGTTTCCAACCAATGCTTTTAATTTTTAGCATAGATTAGCGAGAAAAAATAATTTGAAAAATATTTTTTGGTTCTTGAACCTCTTGAAAAACAATTTCCTTGCCAGAAATTTCTGAAGCTTTAATATCGCTATCTGGCCTTGGAGTAAATAAAATGTCCGGATTAATTGCATAACCTAATTCTGAAGTAAATAATGGAATTGCAGCTACATCATTATGGATAATCTCGTTTGCTTTTTGCATTAAACTAAGTCGTTCTTTTGGATTAAAAGTGGCATTAATTTTATCAATAAGTTGATCTAATTCAGAATTGGTATAATACCCAGTATTGAAAACACCATAAGTTCTTTTCATAAAATCTTTGGCATCTGGGCTATGAAAAAAGTTATTGAGAACTTGAGTAGCATCTCCCAAATCGCTATCTAACCAAATACCGTAAAAAGAAGTGTCTCCATTTTTAAATCTTTTAGTATCTAACTCATCTGGTTTATCGGGATTGCCGCCTCTTGGAGTCACTATGACATTTAAACCAATTTCAGAAAGAGATTGAGCAATAGGTTTAGCAATATATTCGTCATAAAAACCAATATCTAAATTTACTTGAAATCCATTTGGGTAACCAGCTTCAGCTAATAATTTTTTAGCAGTTTGAGGGTCATAGGGATATCTTTCAATATTTGGATTATAGCCAAAAACATCTTTAGTGACGATTTGATTTTGAATTTGAGCCAAGCCTCCAAAAGCTTCTTGGATAACTTTTTCAACATTAATCCCCTGATAAATTGCCTTTCTAACCCTTAAATCTTTAAATGGATTTTTTGTTACATTTTTAACATAAGGGGTTTTGTCATTTTTAAAATCAAAGCCTAAGCTAAAAATATAAGTATCAGAATGTGTTAAAACATTAAGGTCGGGAATTTCTTTTGCTTTCTTAACTGAGGTTTCGCCCTCAATCAAATAAGCCACATCAGCCTTTCTTTCTTTAACTGCCTGGATTCTTTCATCGTCAGTGGCATAACTTTGCCAAATAACCTTTTTAGCCTTAGGTTTTTGTCCCCAATAATTTTCATTCCTTTCTAAAATTACATATTTGCCATCTTTTTCCCATTCAGTAAGACGATAAGGGCCAGTGCCAAAACATTGCCCCTTCGCTTCTTTTGAAAAACAATCATGGTTAAAAATCCAAACAAAAGCAAGCCGATTGGCAAAAACTGGGTCAGAAACTTTTGTTTTAAATTCAATTGTATAATCATCAATAACATTTAGCTTATCAAAAGTCACTAAAAAGGTTTTACCATAAAAATTATTTTCAATTGTTTTTTCAATTGTATATTTTACATCAGCTGCAGTAAATGGTTGGCCATTTTGAAAGAAAACGTTCTTTCTTAAATAAAAACGCCAGGTTAAATTATCGGGATTGTCCCAATTTTGAGATAAGGCTGGCCTTAACTCCATATTTTTATCAAAATAAGTCAAGCCTTCAAAAATTTGGGTATTAATTGAACGGGTAGCTAAATTAACATCGTTAGTTGGATACTTTTCGAAAGGAAAAAGAGCCAAAGCAGCAATTTTTAATTCTTCGATTTCTTTTTCCTTAGTAACTGGAACTTTTATAATCTTTGGTTGAAAAGTAAGAATTTTAAAGGTAGAGAAAGCAACAAAGATGGCAAAAATAAAAATTAATGTGAGAATAATTTTTTTATTCATATTTTTGAATTTTTAAATTTTGGCTCGACCTTAAAGAATATTAAAATTTTAATAACTTAATTTTGCCCGCAAAGAATATTATTTAATTAAAATGTTTATTCTGGGCTATCTTCTTCTATTGCCACATCAACTACAATCAGCATTTAATTCATTTTAACAAAAATTTACTGAAAATTATAGTAAAGAAAATTAAAAAAGCCTTCCATTGTTTATTTGCTTTTTAATTTCAGGTAATTTTTTTGTTAGACTTTTAAAACCATACTTTAAAAGGATGTTTTTAACTTTTTCCTGACTAGTTTCTTGGAAATTCCATTTAATTAAATTAAACTCTAATGGGATATTTTTTTCAATTTTAGCCAAATCTTTAGAAAGAAAAGCCTGTTCTTTTTGCTTCAACAGTATTTCTTTTAATTTTTGGCTTAATTTTTGCGCTGCTTGTGAATTTTCTTCAATTTCTTTATATAGATTTTCCAAATTTTTAAATTGTAAAAGAAGATTAATTGCTGTTTTCTCGCCAATACCATTAATGCCAGGAATATTATCTGAGGGGTCGCCTCTTAAGGCTTTAAAATCCAAAATTTGTTCTGGGGCTAATCCTTGAAATTTTTCTTTAACTAAATTCTCGTCATATAAGACAATATCCTTTACTCCTCTTTGTAAAACATAAACTTTGATCTGAGGGCCAACTAATTGCAATGCGTCTAAGTCCCCAGAAACAATAATAGTCTCTAAATCTTTCTCGTTTTGAACTTTGGGCCTTGAGTTTTGAAGTTCAGCTATTTGCTTTGTAATAGTACCGATAATGTCATCGGCTTCAAAACCTTCTTTTTCATAAAAAGGAATAGAAAAAGTTTTTAAAATTTCTTTTAAAATTGGAATTTGAATTTTCAAATCATCTGGGGTTGGTGGCCTCTTACTTTTATATTCTTTAAATAACTGGTGGCGAAAAGTTTTAGCCGGAAAATCAAAACAAATGAAAATATAATCTGGCGAAAACTCTTTAATAACCCTAAACAAAACCAATAAAAAACCATAAACTGCATTAATCGGTTGGCCAGTAGAAGTTGTTAATTTTGGCAAAGCATAGAAAGCTCGATATAAAATAGAGTTAGCATCTAAAATTAAAATTTTTTCAGACATTGATTTTTATTTTTATTTTTCTTTTATTCAAAGATAAAAACTGGAAATGAACCTTAATTCCTTTTTTTGGCAAAAATTTTTTTATTTTTTCTGGCCATTCAATAGCAACTATATTTTTAGGATTATTAATAATTTCTTCTAAACCTAATTTTAAAATTTCCTTTTCGTTCTTGAGACGATAGCAATCAATGTGATAAAAATTTTCAAAGGTTGATAATTTTTTGGGAATTTTAAATCTCTTTATAATAGTAAATGTCGGGCTAGAAATTTTGTTTTTAATTTTAAAGGCTTTTGAAAAACCTTGCAAAAATGTAGTTTTGCCGCTGCCTAAATTTCCTTCTAAAAAAATAATTGGTGCTTTGGCAAAAGTATTTTTGCTTTTTAACAAAAAAATAGATAAGCTCTTGGCTATTTTTTTGGTTTCTAAGGAAGATTGGGTGATAAAGGTATAGCCTTTATTCATTTTTTTTAAAACATTGACTTTAATAGGAAAATGTTTTATTTTAAATAAACAAAATATTATGGAAGGCCAGTTAAAAGATATTTTTTACAAAACAGAAATTGATAATATTATTATTGTTCCCAAAGTTACTTCTAAAAAGGATGCTCTTTTTGCTTCCTTGGCTCTTTTTAATATTCTAAAAAAATTGAAGAAGAATGTAAATCTTTTGTTAAAAGAAGATCCCAATAAGTATAGCATTTTTTTTGAGAATCTTCCTCCTTGTTTTTATTCTAACTTTTTGATTTCCTTTGTCCCAGAAAATAACAAAGAATCTAAAATTTATTATGAAAAGGAAGGAAACGAGATAAGACTTTATCTCACAAATACAAATCTAGTTAATAAAGAGTTCGTAAAAATAGCCACTCTTCAAGATGCCAATATTATCTTTGCTTTGGGTTTTCAAACTTTTAACGAATTAGAAGGTTTTTTAAAAGAGTATTATCTAAATTTAGAAAATAAAATTATTATTAATATCGACAATCAAATCTTAAATGAGAATTTTGGCAAAATCAATCTTATTGATATCAATAGCTCTTCAATTTCAGAAATTGTTTTTGATTTTTTGAAAGAATTTTTGCCAAGCGCCTTCAAAAAAGATGTTGCCAATACTCTTTTAGCAGGTATTTTAAACTCACTAGATTTTTTAAAGAGTAATAAATATAGTTCAAATACCTTAGAAAAGATAATTTATCTTAAAAATCTCGCTGATTTCGAAAATGTTGTTTCTTTCTTAACAAAGACTACCCTTTCTAATGAAGATAAATTATTATTAAAAACAATTGAAAAAAGTGAGTTTGTGCCAGAAAAGAAAATTATTTTAGCCAATCTTTTGCCGCAAGATTTTAGTGATTTATTCTTTAATAAAAATGATTTAAAATATATCTTAGAAAAGTTTACTTTGCAAGGTTCCCTTAAAAGTAATTTTTTATTTCTTTTAGAAAAAAATTCGCCCCTTTTTAAAAAAGCTATCTTTTATTCGCCTAATGTCAGTTTAAACAATAAAGTTTCTTCTTTAATGCAAGGGAGCCAGAAACAAAATTGGGTTTTAATTGATAACCCCAAAGAGAGTTTTGAAGAAATTAAATCAAAATTTTTAAATTTAATTTAAAATGGCAAAAGAAATTACTCAAAATCTTATTATCTCCAAAAAAGATTATGAAAAGGGCATTGTCAAAATTTTAAATTTGCAAGAATATAAAAAATTAATTCAAGAAAACATTACAGCTGATATCACAAAATTGCTTGAAATAATTATGGGTGGTGGCCCATTATTAAGGGCTTCTGACATTCATTTTGAAACTGAAAAAGATAATATTAAATTGAGAATTAGAATTGATGGTATTTTACACGATGTTTTTAATTTTGATAGCAGAGTGTATAAACAAATTTTATCAAGGATAAAACTTTTATCTGAGATAAAATTAAATATTACTGAAAAACCTCAAGATGGCAGGTTTACAGTTAACTTATGGGAAGAAAAAAATATTGAAATAAGAGTTTCCACTTTACCTTCAGAATATGGCGAATCAATTGTTATGAGAATTTTAGACCCTAGTTCCTTAAAAGATATTGAAGAATTAGGGCTGAGAAAAGATCTTTTAGAGACTTTAAATAAAATGATCCGGCTTCCTAACGGGATGATTGTAGTTACAGGCCCTACTGGTTCTGGAAAAACAACTACTCTTTACGCAATTTTAAAAAGAATTAACAATCCTGAGGTTAAAATAATTACTATTGAAGATCCAATTGAATATCATTTGGAAGGTATTTCTCAAACTCAAGTAAATCCTCAAAAAGGATATGATTTTGCTTCTGGCTTAAAAGCTATTGTTAGGCAAGATCCTGATGTAATTTTAGTTGGTGAAATTAGGGATAAAGAAACAGCTACTATCGCCCTTCAAGCAGCTTTAACTGGTCATTTAGTTTTAACTACCTTGCATACTAATGATGCTGCTGGCACAATTGCTAGATTTCAAGCTTTAGGAGAAACGCCAGTTAACATTGCTCCGGCTCTAAAATTAGCTATTGCTCAAAGATTAGTGAGAAGGGTTTGCCCTAAATGCACTACTTATAGAAATCTTACAAAAGAAGAAGTTGGTTTTTTAAAAAGAGGGCTCTACAATGTTCCAAAAGAATTAATAGGCCAAGATATAGATGAAAGCCTCCAAATTGCCGTTCCTAGGGGATGCGAATATTGTAATTTTACTGGCTATTTTGGCCGAACTGGGATTTATGAGTTTTTTACTATTGATGAAGAAATCGAAGAGTTTATTTTGACCTCGCCTTCAATTTCAAGTTTAAGAAAAAAGGCTGTTGAAAAAGGAATGCTTTCAATGAAACAAGATGGTTTAATAAAGGTTTTGCAAAAGATAACAACAATCGAAGAGGTTATTAAAATAACTGGTGAATAAAAAATGGCTCAGAACCTTATATTATATTGATTCGTTTTAAAAAGAAATGTTCCGGGAGTAAAAAAGATTGGCCTTTTTATCCACAGACCATTTCTTTAAGGTTCTGAGCCAATTATAAAATAAACTATTTTTTAAAAAATGTCAAGAGTAGATCAAAAAAATGAAGATCAATTAGATCTCACTTTAAGGCCCCAAACTTGGGAAGAATACATTGGTCAAGAAAAAATTAAAGAAAATCTTAAAATTTTAATTGAAGCTGCCAAACAAAGACAGGAAATGCCAGAGCATATTTTATTATATGGAAATTCTGGCTTAGGAAAAACAACCTTAGCCTATTTGATTTCAAAAGAAATTGGCGTAAGCTTTAAAATAATCTCTGGCCCAACCTTAGAAAGAGCTGGTGATATTGCTGCAATTTTAACTAATTTGCAAGAAAATAGTATTCTTTTTATTGATGAATGTCACAGGATTAATAAATTTGTTGAGGAATATTTGTACTCGGCAATGGAAGATTTCAAACTAAATTTAATTTTAGGCAAGGGCCCCATGGCAAAAACTATTGAGATAAAATTGCCAAAGTTTACTTTAATTGGGGCAACAACTAGATTATCATTACTTTCCTCTCCATTAAGATCAAGGTTTGGAGCAATCTTTGGCTTAAATTTTTATCAGCTTTCTGATATCGAAAAAATTTTACAAAGATCAGCTAGAATTTTGAACATTCAAATTGAAGAAAAGGCAATTAAAAAAATTGCCCTAGCTTCAAGGTTTACCCCAAGAACAGCTAACCATCTTTTAAAAAGAGTCAGAGATTTTGCTCAAGTTAAAAATCAGGGTATTATTACAAGCGAAATTGTCAAAGAGGCTTTTGATGCTTTAGAAATCGATAATTTAGGACTGACTTTTCAAGATAGAAAAATTTTAGAAACGATTATTAAAAAATTTAAAGGAGGACCTGTTGGATTACAAGCAATAGCTGCAGCTAGCGCCGAAGAGCCCGAAACAATTTTAGAAATTTATGAACCTTATTTAATGAGATTAGGCTTTATTGAAAGAACATCAAAAGGAAGGGTGGCAACAAAATTAGCTTATCAACATTTAAAAGAAAAATTAACCTGGGAAGATAGTCTTTTTAAATAAAGATAAATGAATAGAAAAAATTTTTTTATTTATTTCTGTTTCTTTTTATTTTTATTTTGTTATAAAACTAAAGCTTCAATAATTTTCAATGAAATTTTGCCAAACCCAAAAGGTTCTGACAAAGAAAATGAATGGATTGAATTAAAAAATGATTCTGATAAAGCAATAGATATTTCAAATTGGTCAATTTCAGACTTATCTAAGAGAATATTTAAAATACCAAAAGATAAAAAATTAGGACCAAAAGAAATTATTGTTTTCAAAAGTAAAGAAACAAAAATTATTTTAAATAATGATAAAGAAACTTTATTTTTAAAAGATGATAAAAATAATCTTATTGATAGTCTTTCTTATAACAATGCACCAGAAAATAAATCTTTTTGCAAAATTGAAAATCAATGGCAATGGTGCTCTATTTTAACTCCTGGTAAAGAAAATCAATTTCAAAATTTAGAATTAAAAAACAATTTAAAAGCTGAAATTAAAAATACTTTTCAAAATTATAATCAAGGAGAAAATAATAAAATTTTTATACTATCTAATTCTAAAATAATTTTTTTAATTGGTTTTTTCATTGCTCTTTTTTCAGCTATTATTGTTTTTTTTCTGAACAATTATTTTGAAAGAAAGTAATTTTTAAGAATCTTTAAACAAGAAATCCACAATTTTTCCACAAAAAGTTTTATTTTGTTGATTTTTATATACTATTGCATTATACTTTTAAAATGAGAAAATAAAATAACTAAAGTAGCAAAAATATGACCAAAGAAGAACTCTGGCAAGCAACCTTAGCCCAACTTCAATTTCAAATTTCAAAAGCTAATTTTGCTACTTGGTTTAAAGGTACAAAAATTAGTTCAATTACGAAAGATAATGAGGCTATTATTGAAATTCCTAATGCTTTTGCCAAAGAATGGATAGAAAATAAATATAAGGATATTATTCTCAAAGTTATTCATTCAATCGAGCCTAATATAAAGTCAATTATTTTTACCATTTCAAAAGAAAAAAGAAATGAGGAAAAAGAAAAAAAAGAGCAAGTTTTAGATAATCAACTTCGATTTCCGGATTTAAAAGTAAATCCGACAACAAATCTAAGCCCTAAATATACATTTGAAAATTTTATTATTGGTTCTTTTAATGAATTAGCTTATGCTGCTTGTTGGGCTGTCTCTGAAAACCCTGGCACAATATATAATCCTTTATTTATTTATGGTGGAGTAGGCTTGGGTAAAACCCATTTATTACAAGCCACTGGTAATAAAATTTTAAATCTTTGGCCCAATAAAAAAGTTAAATATACTCAGGCTGAAGAATTTATTACGGCTATTGTTGAAAATATTAAAAATAATGAAATTGCTAATTTTAAAAAGAAATTAAAAGACATTGATGTTTTAATTATAGATGATGTCCAGTTTTTTGCCGGAAAAGACAAAACTCAAGAAGAATTTTTCCATATTTTTAACTACCTTTATCAAAATCAAAAACAAATTATTTTATCTTCTGATAGACCACCTAAAGCAATTCCAGCCATTGAAGAAAGATTAAGATCTCGTTTTGAAGGTGGCATGATTTGTGATATTGGGATCCCTGATTTTGAAACAAGAATGGCAATTTTAAAACTAAAATGTGAGCAAAATAATATAAATTTGATACAAGAAGTTTTAGAATATATTGCTTCTAATATTCAAACTAATATTAGAGAATTAGAAGGGGCTTTAAATCGCTTAATTATTTATTCAAAAATTAATAAAAAAGAAATTACTTTAGAAGACGCTAAAAAAATTTTAGAAAATTTAATTTCTTCTCCTAAAAAAACAACTGATTTTCAAATTATTTTAAAAACTGTTGCTTCTTTCTACAATATTAAAGAAGAAGATATTTTAAAAAACATTAGGTTAAAAGAAATTGTTAAACCAAGGCAAATAGTAATGTATTTTTTAAGAGAAGAATTAAAAGAATCTTATCCTTCTATTGGCAGAAAATTTAAAGGCAAAGATCACACCACTGTTATGTATGCTTGTAAACAAGTCGAAAAACTTTTAAGAGAAGACCCAAATTTAACCCAAGAATTAAATCTTATTAGACAAAGAATTTATAGTGCTAGTTTATAGAATAAAAAATGTGAAAAATTTGTTAATAATTTCAAAAATTCATTTTTTAAACAAAAAATTAAATATTTTAAAAATTTAAAAAATTAAAAAATTTTTAAATTAAAAGGCCGGTATAATTTTCCACTTTTTAACAAACTTTATAATCATCAATTATTAAATAAATATATTTATGAAGATAAAAATATTAACAGAAAATTTAAAAGTCGCTCTTAATTTTTTGTCTAAAATTATTAAAAAAAATCCAAACTTCCCAATTTTAGATAATGTCTTAATAGATTGTGATAAAAATTTTTTAGTATTAAGTACAACTGACTTACAATTAAGTTTAACTTGGTGGGTTTTAGCTAAAATTGAAGAAAAAGATAAGGTACTAGTGCCAGTTGAAATATTATATAATTTAATTTCTTTAATTAAAGAAGAAAAAATAGAAATTCAAGAAAAAAATCAAAATTTAATTATTGAAACTTTAACTCAAAAAACAAGAATTCAAGGGCAAAACTATGAAGATTTTCCAATTATTCCGACAATTCAAGAAAAAAATGAAAACTATGTTTCTTTACAAAAATTTTGTGAGGCTTTAAATAGCGTAATTTCTTTTGCTGCTCTATCTGGAGTTAAACCAGAACTGTCTGGTATCTATATTAAATTTCAAAAAGAAAAAATTAAACTGGCAGCTACTGATAGTTTTAGATTAGCTGAAAAAACTATTTTACTTTCCGAAGAAGAATATATAAAGAAGGAAGGAGAAATTATTTTACCACTTGAAACTGGTAAGTTTTTACTTAATTTAGGTACTGTTTTAAAAGAAAAATTTCTAAAAATTTATTTTGATCAGAATCAAATTCTTTTTTCAGTTTATAATGAAGAAATTTTACACGATATTTTTCATTTACAGTCGAGATTAATTGAAGGAGAATATCCAAAATATCAAGAAATTATTCCCAAAAAATTTATTTTAAACACTCAAGTCGATAAAAAGACATTTACTGATGCCTTAAAAACAGCCAGTATTTTTACTGGTAAAGGTAATGAAGTAAAATTCAATTTTCTAAAAAAACAAAAACAAATAAAAATTTCGGCCGAATCTCCAGAGAAAGGAGGCAATGAATCTTTTATTCCTTTATATAAAATTGAGGGAGAAGAAGTTGAAATTTTATTTAATTATAAATTTTTATTAGAAGGAATTAATAGTATTCAAAGCTCAGAAGTATTTTTTGGGATTTCTTCTAAAGATGGACCTGCTTTGCTCAAACCAATAGGCGACGATAGCTTCTTTTATATATTAATGCCAATTAAATCTTTTTAAAATAAATTAATTTTTTGAAAACTACCTGCTAAAGAATAAAAATTTCCTCCCCATTCTTTTTTAAATTCAGTATAACTTCTATTTTTTGTTCTGCTAGCACCATGAAAATCGATAAAATCAATTTGATAATTTTCAAAAGCTTTTTTGAATAATTGATAATGCAAAGGATGTCCTAGATTATTTTCTCTTCCTTTATCTGTTAATCCTGTAAACATTACCATTAAAAAATTTGCTATATTATCTCCTTTAATATTTTGATAACTCTGAAAACAATAGCCAAAGACATAGCCTTCTATATTCTGGGTATTTTTATCTATTGCCAAAGAAACTAAAGCATTTTCTAAAAGTTTTTTAAAGACATCAAATTTTTTTGCCAAAAAACCAATTCTTTTAGCTGAAAAAAGATAAATTTGATAGATTTTTTCTAATTCTTCATTGTTTAGTTCTTTTTTTACTATAACATCAAAATTTTTTAATCCTTGTTTTACTTTATAAAATTTTTTGCTATTTAATTTAAAATTTTCTTTTTGAATAATAATTGTTTCTTCGTCTTGATAAATATAATTCTTTTTTTTAAAACCAGATTTTAATAATTTTGAAACAATTTCTTCTTCAATGCCTTTATGATAAATCATTGGTAAGTCAATAATAATTTTTGTGAATTTCAAAGTTTTTAAATGTTCTAAAAATTCATTAAAACCTTCTTTGTTTTTGCAGACTGGCCCAAATGGTATATAAATTGTTCTAAAAAAGAATTTTTTGTTTTCTTGAAAACGATAGAAAAAATTTTTATTTTTCAAAAAATTAAAGCCAAATTCTGGAAATTGAATTGGATCGAAAAGATAATAGAGATTAGAATTCATATTTTATTTCGGGAAATATTCTTTTGGGAATTTTGGCAAAACTTTTTCCATAAAAGCATGCCAGACATTACCAGCTCCTAAAACTCCAGGTAAACCATTCATTGGAGTGTTATCATTATTTCCTACCCAAACACCAACGACAAGAGATGGTGTATAGCCGATAGTCCAAGCATCGCGCCAATTTTGAGTTGTTCCGGTTTTAACAGCAACTTGATAATTTTCAAAATACAAAAAAGAATGCCAGCCAAAAATAGGAGCTCTGGCTGCATTATCACTTAAAACATCATTTAATAACCTTACTGATTTTGAAGAAAGTAATTTAATTGGTTGATAATTCCCTCTTTCTTCTATTAGATTACCTTTTGAATCTTCAATTTTTAAAATTGGAGTTACCGGTATTTTATAACCATCATTAGCAAAAACACTATAAGCTGCTACCATATCTAATAATTTTACTTCAGCTCCACCTAAAACAATTGATAAACCATAAAAAGACATTGGCTTATTCAAGGTTGTAATTCCTAATTTTCTGGCTGTTTCTATACTATCTGATAGACCAGCTAAATCTCTTAAAACTTTTACAGAAGGTACATTTAGAGATTGAGCTAAAGCTTCCCTTAAAGTTACCGGTCCTCTAAACTTACCATCATAGTTTTGAGGAATATAAGGATTATTTTTTGTACCAAAATTTGTTTTTTCATCCAAAACTACATATTTATCCGAATATCCTTTTTCAAAAGCAGTTACATAAACAAAAGGTTTGAAAGCAGAGCCTGGTTGTCTTGGCAAAATAGCAACATTAGGCCAAGGTTCAAAATAACAGTCTTTACCTGGCTGACAATTCTGAGGATAAGGAGAAGCAAACCAATTTTTCGAGCCAACCATTGCTAAAATTTCCCCTGTTTTAGCATGAATTGCTAACAAAGCTGCATTGTGTGCATTATATTGTTTTAAAAAATTTTCTTTTTCTTTAATAGAATCTTGAGCAATTTTTTGAATATCTAAATCTAAGGTTGTAATTACTTTTAAACCGGCGGTTTCAAGATAATCTTTGCCATATTTTTTTTCTAAATAATCTTTTACATAAAAAACAAAATGAGGAGCAATGATTTTAGTAATTTTTGGTTGAAATTCGATTTTTTCATTTTTGGCCAATTCTTTTTCTTCTTTTGAAATATAACCTAATTCTTGCATTTTATCTAAGACCAAATTTTTCCTTTCTAATAATAAATTAATATTATCGCCCCGAGGAGACAAAGTACTTGGTGATTTAATCATTGCTGCTAAAATTGCACATTGGCTTAAATCTAAATCTTGAACATCTTTTCCAAAGTAGGCTTGAGAGGCGGTTTGGACACCATATAGATTCTCACCCAAGGGTACAATATTTAGATACCATTCAAAAATTTGATCTTTAGAATACTGTCTTTCTAATTCTAAAGCTAAAATAATTTCTTGAGTTTTTCGCTTAATTGTTTTTTCTCTGGTTAAAAAGTAAGTTCTAACTAATTGTTGAGTAATTGTTGAACCACCTTGAGCCGGTTTTTTTAACTTAATATCAATTAAAATTGCTCTAAGAATTGATTTTAAATCAATTCCTTTGTGGTTATAAAAATCTTTATCTTCAATTGAAAGAATAGCTTCTTTTAAGGACTGGGGGACATCTTGAAAATTAACATACTCACTTTTTGTGTCCCCGGCAATTTCATATAGGACTACTTTGCCAGTTCTATCATAGATTTTTGTTGACTGAGGAATAATACTTTCAGTAAATTTCTCTGGCCTGGGAAGATCTTTAATGTTAAAAAAGATAAACACCATTAAAGCAAAGAATAAGACAAGAAAAGCTCCGAAAAATATCTCGCACAAAATTTTTATAAATTTAATTGCTTTTTTCATAATTTCTTTTTTATTAGCCTATTTTTTATTTTAATCACTTTTTAATAAAATAAAACCCCACTTAGGTGGGGCTTTATTTATTTTAGTTACAATTGATTACAATTCTTCTTCATCGTCTTCTTCTATATCCCAGTTGTCTTCGTCAGTATCATCTGATTCGTCCCAATTTGTATTAAGCTCTGATTCTTCCTCCTCTTCTTCTTGATCATCTAAATTAACATCTGCGTCTAAGTCTTGATCGTCATCATTATCAAATTGATTTTTTATTTTTAAAGCTTCTGAAATCATAAATTTTTTATTTTTCTTTACGACCTTTTATCAAATCAAATTGTATCCATTCATTTTATTTTGTCAAGATAGGAAGCAGAAAGAGCAATTGCTAAGGCGTCGGCTGCATCATCTGGGTAAGGAGCTTTAGTTAGTTTTAAGATATTTTTAACCATTTTTTGAATTTGAAATTTTGTTGCCCGGCCGTATCCACAAATATTCATTTTTACTTCCAAGGGTGTGAATTCTTTAATTTTTAACCCTTTTTTTTCGGCTGTCAAGAGAATAACGCCTTTAGCCTGGCTTACAGTAATTATTGTTTTTGCATTTTTAAAAAAATACAAGCTTTCAATAGCCAAAATTTGAGGTTTATACTTTCTAATTAATTTTTGAAACTCTTTCTCAATCTTTTTTAACCTTTCCCATGGCTTTAAGTCTTTAGTTGTTTTAATAACTCCATAATCTAAACAAATTGGCTCTTTATCTTTGGAAATTTTAATTACGCCATAGCCTGTTTGAGCTGTTCCAGGGTCAATACCTAAAACAATCATAAATTTAGATTGGAGTAAATGTTTTGGATAGTGTCAGTATCTAAAAGATCTTCAAAAAGATTCTGATAATACTCTCTCTTTTCTTCTTTAACCTCTATTGAATTTTTTGCATACAAACCAATATTTTCTTCGACGATTTCAATATTTTGAGATTTTAATTTTTCTTTGAATGCCTCTAAATCCTCTGGATTAATAATGATATCTAAAAAATTATCGTGATAAATTAAATCTTGGGCGCCTAATTCAATTAAAAAAAGTTCTAATTCGTCTCTGCCTTTATTTTTGATAGTCTCTGATTCTAAATTAATTGTGAGATAGGCTCTTTTTTCAAAAAGCCACTTAACTGCTCCTTGATCAGCTAATTTCCAACCATATCTTTGGAGAATATTCTTAACCTCGCCTAAAGCTCTATTTTTATTATCAGTAATTCCTTCTAAAATCGCCATTTCGCCTTCTGGACCAATTGCTTCGTAGCTTACTTCAAAAAGCTCTGCTTCTTCTTTTAATTCGCCAGTTCCCCTCTTGATCGCTCTTTCGATATTTTCTTTTGGCATATTAACTTTTTTTGCCTCTTCTAAGGCTTGTCTCAAAGCTGGATTTTTATTAGGGTCGCTACCATTTTTGGCAGCAATCGTAATTAACCTGGCAATCTTAGAAAACATTTGCCCTCTTTTTCTATCTTCTAATTCTTTTTTGTGTTTAATTGAGCGAAAATGACTATGTCCTGACATAAATTTAAATTATAGTTGTATATTAACTAATTTTTTTTAAAAAATCAAATTGAAAATAGCAATTAAAAAAATAAAAACAAAAAATAAAGATAAATAAGTGCTAATTTTATTAGCAATAAATGAGAAAAATATTATGGCCTCTAATTTTTAAATTTTAATTTATGAAATTTGGGCTCAAATTAATGAATATTCGCGATCTCAAAACGTTCGCTATAATTCAAGGCACCTCGGACATTTAAATTCTATTGATTAAATTAAGAAAATTATTATAATAGAAGATAAAATTTATGAGCATAAATTATAGACCAAAAAAGAAAAAGAGAAAAAGAACTCACGGATTTCTAAAGAGGATGCGAGGCAAAGGAGGCCGAAGGGTTTTGAAAAACAGAAGGCTAAAAAAAAGAAAGAGGTTAACAATTTGAAGAGTGATTTTTCCAAATAGCTATTAATTGGAGATAGATAGTTAATATAATGCCAGCTAAGAATTTTTGGCTTAGAAAAAAGCAATTATTAAAGAGGGTTATTTTAGAAGGTAAAACTATTGTTGCAAATGATTTTAGCATTAAGATTTTAAGGAATAATTTTGGTTATCCAAGATTTTGTGTTATTGCCCCCAAAAAAATTTTTAAAAAAGCTATTGAAAGAAATAAAGCCAAAAGAAGAACGAAAGAAATGATTAGAAAAGTTTTACCCCAGTTGAGTTTTAATTACGACATTATTGTTTTTCCTAAAAAAGAGGTATTAAATAAAAAATTTGAGAATCTTTTAGAAGAGATAAGAGAGTTGTTAAAAACAATAAATTAATGAATATTTTTAATATTTTATTTTTTAAACCAATTTTGAATCTGCTCATTTTTTGTTACAATGTTTTCCCTATCAAAGATATAGGGTTTTCAATCATTATTGTAACTTTTTTTATTAAAATTTTAATTTTCCCCCTCTCTTTAATGGCAAAGAGGTATCAAGAAAAAATGGCACTTTTACAACCCAAAGTTGATGCTTTACAAAAAAAGATAAAAGAAGCTAAAAATCCTGAAGAGCAAAAAAAGACTTATCAAGAATTTCTTAATTTGTATAAAGAAGAGAAAATTAATCCTTTATCGAGTATTTTGCCGACAATCTTGCAATTTGTAATTTTAATTACTCTTTTTTTAGTTGTAAATAATTTTTTTATTTCAAAAGACATAGCTAAAGATCTTTATCCTTGGGTTGGCAATCCTTTGGAAATCAATTTTAAGTTTCTGAATACCATAGATTTAGCAAAGCCAAATGTTTTTTTAGCAGTTTTAGCTGCCATTTTCCAATTTTTCCAAACAAAATTATCTTTGCCTAAAATTGCTGGCAAAAAAGACGATATTATCAATATTTTTAATTTCCAAATACTTTATATTTTTCCATTGCTAACTTTTTTTGTTTTATTAAAACTAAGATCAATTTTTGGTCTTTATTGGCTCACAATGAGTATTCTTTCAATTTTTGAAGAAAAATATTTATTTCCAAGATTTATAAAAGCTAATAAAACTTATGGAAAAAAACCTACAGAAAATTGAATTAAAAGAAGACAATCTTGAGGAAATAAAAAAAATTATAGAGGATTTTTTTAAAAAAATAGATCAAGGTGTCTCAATCCAGGTAGAAAAAAATGATTTAGGGATAATAAAAATCAATCTTTTGGGCAATTTGCCTGATTTTTTTTGCGAAGAACAATTTCTGAGTGATTTATTAGTTATTTTAAGCAAGATTTTAAGAAAAAAAATTGGCCAGAAAGTTTTTTTAGATATCGATATTAATTTTCAAAAAGAAAAAAGAATTAATTATCTAAAAGCCTTAGCTGATGATCTGGCAAATGAAGCCGTATTAAAAAAAGAAGAAAAGGTAATGCCACCTTTAAATAAAAAAGAAAGAAGGCTAATTCATCTTTATTTAGCCAAAAGAGGTGATGTTGTGACTGAAAGTCAAGGCCAAGAGTCAGAAAGAAAGATTATTATAAAACCAAAGCAATAATTTTAATTTTTATTTATAAGGGATAATAGCAATGCCAGAAACGCACGATTTAAAATTTCTTCCCCATAAAGAAGCCCACCAACCTCCGCAACGGCCAATTGGAAAAGCCGCAACATCAGGGATGTCTTCTTTGGTAACATAGCTTTTTGCTCCAGGAAAGTTAGGATTTAAAGCGCTTTGGGTGCTTGTTGGTCGGAGTTCAGTTAAGGCAACTATACATTTGCCCTCAATTCTAATTGAATAAATATTATCTTCATAAGGAGGATCACCTTGATCTCGACATAATTCGTCAACTGGTTTTGGGTAATAAATTGGTTCATGGTTTTTATCAACTGTTATTATGCAAGGTCGGTTGTCAGGTTCATAATTAAAGCCTGGTTTTTTATAAAGAATGACTTGACAACTACCATTTGGGTTAACTTCAAAAACCCTGGCTGAAGAAGGCTTAAGAACTTTGCCCCAAATAGTTGGTTTTTGGCTATCCATTAAAGCTAAATAAGATTCAGTAGTTGTAGTATTAACGTCGTCCCAAGGCACATTGCCTGGATGGTCATAGGGCGATTCAGCTTTGATCCTATCTTCAAGAAAAATTTTAAATAAGCCACCAAAATTTGGATCTTCAGAAAGAATAACCCCATAATCAGTGATTTTGCGCTTTCGCTCGTCGATTTTATTCTTTAGCATTACCCAGGCTATTCTATCATTAATCATCGAAGAGGCTGGGTCTTTTAAAAAATCTTGAAGGTCGTTGTTTAAATAGCGGAAAATTGAACTAAATCTTGTTGAATTATTAAAAACCCAAACTGTGAAATTAGAAGTTAAATACATACACCTTACTGGGCCTAGAAAGTTGCCTTTAAAACCATTGGCAGCGCTGACAGTATAGACGGTGTCAGGACAATACTTAAGGGGATTAGTGCTACCCTCAATTTTAATTGATTTTATTGTAGTAGCTGTAAATGCTCCCTCGTGATCTGGAGTCGATGGATGGATCCGAATTGGATTATCACCCCTATAATTTTTTTCAGGATAGAGAATAACATCGATATATTGGTAGCCATCTATAACTTTAGCATATTTAAACTCGCCAAGTTGGGTTAAATCTGGTATAGAATTTTTAATGGTTGTTGAAGCAGGACTATTTCTGTCTGGTTTTAACATTACGGTTGTGGTGACTCCGGTTGTACTATACCCAATATTAGTATATAACGGTTCTGTCCAAGGAGCATAAAGGTATTTTGTTGGAATAAAATTGTCGCCTTTAATATCAGGGCTAGGAAAAAGATAAATTTTTGCCTTCTTAGCTTCTCGGCCAGGCGGACCATAAAGGTAAACACCAGGAGCAGTTGGAATAATTTTAACTGATTTGATAATATAATTTGTATTAAGTCCACTTTCGGTGACTTTTTTGTTGCCTTGATAATAGGGTCTACTATAGACCTCTAATTGAATTTTGCCAATTGATCTTGGCAGAATTTGAACAATAGTTGGAGTAAAGTCTCCGCCATATTGACGTTGAACATCAGGTAGACTGACCGCACTTCTAATACTGATACCAGATGTTGCAGTTAGTTCAAAGCCTTCATCTAAATCAGCCAAAGCTGGCAAATTAGCAATGGTTAAGGTTGGGTTAAGAGTATGTAAAACTAAATGCGAAGTTAAAAGAATCAAAAGGCCTAAAAATGAAGCTGTAATCTGGCTTTTCGCTTCTTGGAGAGAACTTGGGTTATCGCCAGAACTAATATAAAGGAAACCACCATAAATTAAAGATAAAACTGCAATAATAATACCAATGAGGATGCTTAAATTAAAGATATAGAAAATATATTCTGGTAGAGTAGTAGTTTTTAAAATAGTAGATGTGCCAATTTTTGGATACTTAACTTCTGGCCGCCAGAAAAAACGTGTATTGGCTGCTTGAGAAAGAAAAGGCAATAAAAGAAAGAAAAGGAATAAAAGAAAACAAATTTTTTTAATTTTGAAATTCATAATTTTATGGTTCATATTTAGGATCATAAGGAATAATAGCAATACCAGAGGCGCAAGGAGCCACACCCTTGATGTTAAAAAATCGCCAACGAGCACATTGTTGAATTGGGTCATTAGAGAAATCATCATCGTTTTTTAAAAAAACCGAACTTAGATTGCCAGGATAATCGTCTTCAAGATTATCAGTAGCTGTAGTTTTTGGTCTGAGCTCGGTTAGAGCTACTATGCAATTGCCAGGCCCGCCACTACTACCACCTTCAATCCTAATAGATCTAACATTATCTTCAAACTTGATTAAATTAGTTAATTTATTGCCGTTTTGATCAAACTGACTGCCTTTTTTATGACAAACATTATCAGAATCGATCCACTTTGGTGATAAAAATTGTTGATAATTACTTTCGTTAATCACAATTTGACAATAAGGGCCATTATAATGTGGATCACGATAAAGTTTAATAATACAGTATTGAGGCTTAACGCTAAAGACTAAAGCTGAGGAAACCTTTCTAACCTGACCCCAATTGCTTTTGAGATCTTTTATTTCATTTTCTGGGGTGCCAGAAAGAAAAATTGGTCCAGCCCACCAAGAATAAAGTTTAGGATGGAGCCAAGCCATTAATTTAGTGCCACTTTCTGGATCTTGAACTTCTCCCCCGAGATCTTTAGGAATAAAAATTTTAAAATTACCAGTATAATAAGGATCTTCAAAGAGAATAGTGCCATAATTGGTGATCTTCGTGCCATTAGCATCTCGAGCATCAACCAATTTTAAATACATCACTTTATCATTTATATTAGGGGCAAATTTTAATAAATTTGGTTCGCTTTTTGATAAATATAGTTCGGGTCCGTATTTTGGCTCAGGATTACTGACTCTGTAAAACCAGCCCTTAAATTCTTTTGGAAGATTAGTAGGATTACTATAATAAGGGAGAAAGAAAAAACATTTGGGTGGAGGTGAATAATTTGGAAGCCTAATATCAGTCGTTGTTGCTTGTAAGGGTATTTCATGAAGAATTCCTGGACAAATGCTTGTTGCATATACTGGAGAAACCTCTTTAGTTTCAATTTTAACTGATTTAATAGGAAGGATCTGTGATTGGGTATCGGTTATTTTCAAGCCACGATTTGTGCCAGCCTGAATATTGTTAGTTCTGAAACCGCTAAAATTTGGCCCACTATAGAGCGTGACTTTTAAGAAACATCTAGCCACAGCTGAATTTGCTATCTCAGTGCCTGGTGGGCAAGAAAGAATATTAGCACACTTATAATCACCACTAAGGCTTGAACGAGAAATTGAAATATCAACGTATGCGCCAGTACAGCTATCATTTGAATAAAGTCTTACCCTGATATCAGGGGCACTTGTGCTATATTTCATTTTAACATTAAAACTCCAAGGAGCAACTAAAAATTTCCCTGGCCTGAAATCATCATTTTGAATGGCTGGGTTTGGGAAAAGATAGGGTTTGTAATACATACCTGCCTCTCTACCATTGGAAATACCAGCATATAAATAAACTCCAGAGCCAGTAGGCACAATTTTAAGCGAATTAATAATAAATACATATTGCTCGTTGCCATATTTAATTTCGACACTTCTCCCTTGATAATTAATATCCTCAAAAACTAAAACTTTGACCTTTCCAACCCAAGGATCTAAAATTTGAATTCCATTTGGTTGGAAATCTGGCCCATATAATTCTTTAATATTTGGGATACTAACTCTGGTTATTCTAAAATTATCAGGAGAATTAGTATTCCAAATTTTTACTCCTTCATCTAAATTTATCGCTTCTTCAATTGTAGTTGGCAATTGAACAATTGTTAGCGTTGGATTAAGAATGGTTAAAAGCAAATGCGAAAAAAGCAAAATAAACAAACCCAAAAAACTTGCCCAAATTTGAGATTTGGCATTATTTAGGTTTTGGGGATTATCACCAGAGGTTAAATATAAAAAGCCACCATAGGTTAAGCTAATAATTGCTATTAAAATACTAATTAAAATAGCAAAATTAAAAATATAAACAATATAATCAGTTAAAGTTGAAGTTGCTGAAATTTTTTGGCCACCAATAACCGGGTAAACTATTTCTGGTTTCCAATAAAAACTTGGTGCAGCCATAACAGGCTGAGCAATAATTAAAAGTAAAAATAAAGATAGAAAAGTAATTTTTTTTACCATAGAGAAATTAAGGAGAAATTTGTGTCGCGAGAGTTTGACAGTAATAGTATATACCGTGAGCTACATATGCTCTTGTCTCGCTAAATCCATCATTGCAATTTGTAGGGTTAAAAGAATCAACAGAGCATTCCCATTTAGTTACATAATCTAAGAAACTACTTTTTTCACAAATTTTAGGAATATTATTTTCTTTTTTACAAACCTGGCTTTTAGCTACAGCATCTGGCCCGCCATTGTAAGACGCCAAAATATGGCGAAAATCAGATGTGCAAAAATAATGTCCTGATTTCTTTGGATCTAGAATATCTTTTAGCTGAAAAAGTAAAACACAGGCCTCTCTTTTAATTCGTTCCTGGCTTCGATCTAGAAACCAGGCTGTGGTCTCAGGTGTACAAGTTGCGTTTGGCGACCTTGGATCTTGGCAGTATAAATAATCAGGAATATCGCATGGTTCTTTATACGCAACATCTTTAAACTTGTTATAGTCGCTTTGAATAAAGCCACAAATCCATTGATAGTTATCCCTACCAGCCGAATCCTTATTTTTTACTATATGACAAGCTTGAATATTACCTCCGCTACTCTCGAGGCGTATTATTGTACTAGCCAAGGCTCGTAAATTTATTACATTAGCAGGACAATTAATATCGACTTCCTTATCGTTTTTAATGTCTCTAATTGTTTGACGAAAATTAACTGAAGACATTTTAATTAAATCATTAAGGGCCTGAGCAATATTGCCATTAAGCTCGTACTCATACTTAGGTTTTTGTCCCACACAAGGATTAAAATCTTTTGTTCGTTCGTAACACCTGCGGGTTTCTGCGGCAGTGGCACTTTCTTTTGCTAAATCGGTAAACTCTTTAGCGTATCCGTTTTTACAATAGAGTGAGGCATAATTATAATTACCTGTTATAACGTTTATAACCGTCTGCGCTATTTGGTGGGCCTTTTCGATAGCTTGTTGTAAAGGTGGTTTTTCAATAGTACCTATAGTTGGAGGCTGGATTGAGAATTCAGGCGGTAATGGTTGGGATGTCTCGCCACCAGAACAACAAAGCCAGTTTAAAAGATTGCCAGGACTAAGTTTGTTATTGTCTAAGTGAAAACCGCATAAAAATGCTTTTAATTTAAGCTCTTTTTGAAGCTCTTCAACAGTTGTTGCACTCATATTAGTAGCGTCTAAATTAAGATCAAGATCATAATTAAGTTTCTCTATAAGACAATTAACGCAGTCTTTTCTTTCTAACCCTTCGATCTCAAAACCTCGAGCGTCAGTGGCTCTTGCACACTCTTGGTAGCATAAGCCATAAACCCGGCATGAAACTTGATGCTCCCAATCATAAAGTAATGAGCGCTCTGTTTGAAGCCGACTTAAACAATCCAGTGATGATTGAAGGTAAACAGAGTCACCTGTAAAATCTGCTAATAGTTGAGACTCTAAAGCTCGACTACAAGGTTTGTATGTTATATTTTGCTCTTTACAAAGGCACGTGACACAATCTTTATATGCTTTTCTCCATTTTGAGTCATATATTTTATTTTCTTTAATAGCTTCACAAGTTGTGGCACATTCTTCAGGCATTGGGAAAGTATAAATACCCTTATCAATAGCTTCAGTGCATTTAATTGGGGCTTTTGGCGAGATTGATTCAAAAACAGCTTCTTTGCTTTTATAAGGAATTTGGCATTTATTAAATTTATATCTGGCAACATCGATTTTTCTTTTAGCATAGCTTAACAAAGATGTTTTTGTGCCAATCGTTTCTATAGGCGGAGTAAATTCTTCAGGTCTATTTTTTGGCTCTCTTTCAAAGGCTAAAATTTCACTATCAATTATAGCATTTTTATCGAGAAGGCTAAGATTTTTAAAAAGTTTTTCAGCAGAGGATATGAATTCGCCTTTTAAGTTATGAATTTGATCAATAGTATCTTTAATTGAAGGGCAAGGGCTACCAGCGCAAACACCACCATAAGTAAGCTTCAAATTTTCTTGAACTTCAGGAGATAATAAATCGATTGATTTGTTAGACACTCCATTAATAAAATGCATTAAATCGTTTCCGGTAATTAAGGGTTCAACTGGAACTGATAAGATTGGTTGGTTTAATATTGTAACATCTAATTTAAGTGAGGGTGCATAATTTTTGCAAATAGCATTATTTTTCCCACAATTATTTTGATTACATTTTGTAGCATACTCGGTTTGAGTTTGGCCTCTTGCCCTTTTTGTCTGTTTCCCAAGTTTCTTGATCGCTGATTCTGTTTGACTGATAATTGTGAATAATTTTTCTCTCAGGTTTTCAAGCTGCTGATAGACTAAATCTAAAGCATCAACAGTTGCTTCCATTGCTTCTCCAACTGGAATTTTTGTGCCGCAAGAATAGTTTTCTTGAGCCTTAATTTTATTCGATATCGAAAAGAGGATGATGATAAGGAAAAACAATTTTATTGCTTTTCTCATAATTTTAATAAGTTATATTTTCGCTTTCTTGATAAATATAGTCTTCTAATCGTTGAGTAATTTGGGTATCTAAACCTTTGGCTAAATAGTGAAAAAACCAAGTTGTTAAACAATAGGGATTAGTAAATGGCTCTAAGCTAGCTGGTAGTTCGCAAACACCCTCTTTTGACCCAATTAAAGAATTGGTAATTTTTTCTAAATATTCATTCGTAGTTTCGTCAATAAATTGGTCATATTCCATTCCATTGTGGTCTTGGGGATTATAGGCTGTTTGAGGAAAATATATATTCCTGAGAACCCAATCAATTGCCTTGCTTAATGCCCATTGAACATTATTATTTTTCCAAAGAGTTTTGTCGCAATCTGATTCATCGGAGTTAAGCCAGTTTTGAAGATCTGGAAGTTTAGTTAAGTCAACCCATTTGAGCTGTTCTTTTATTTGGCCTTTAAGATTTTTTACAATTGGATAAAAAATATCATAGATACTTGGGAAACAAAAAGTAAGATCACATAACTGAGAAGTATTACCACAAGTGCAATAAGGAGCTCCGGCTTCTCCTATTCCTATACTAAGAGACCAAAGCCAACTTGCTCTATTAAGCCTTAGTTCGATATCAGCTGCTCTGGCTAAAGCTTCGATTTTAGGCGTATCCGGATTTTCCGGCCCACCTTGGGATCTGCTAATAGCATTAACGACTCTATTTTTGTCTCTTATCCAAATAACTTTTCTAACAAAATTTCTTAAATTAGAATAATTTTTATTTGCCTCTGTAACAAGATTTTTAGTTGGAGCACAAACCGGGTTATAATTACTGCCTTCTTTTTGATAACGGCTTATTGGAGCTGATGAAGTACATCTAATAAGCTGATCTCCTTCAATTTGAACTTGAATACCTACACCATTAATTAAATTTGAAAGGTTAGGAGTCGCATTGACAGCTTGCCATAAGCCATTGATTAGAGGAGGTAATTTGTCTAGAATCGTCTTAGCACTTTTAAAAATTTCTTGGCCTGTTTGAACAGCTAAAGCAATTGTTTCTAAAATTCCGATTAAAGACATTGCTTGTAATAGGGTAACAGAAGTATTTTCCATTTTTGTGAGATCTCCTTTAATTTCATTGGGCAAGGTTTTTATATCCTTCAAATAATTTGGATTTATTCCATAACTATAAACTAATTTGTTATAAAAATCTAAATTACCGCAAGAGGTATCATAGGTTTCAAAACAATTAGCTTCAGTACTAATTGTACAATAATCAGGATTACTACTAGTAACAGAAGGAGTAGATGCAAGAGGATTTATAGGCTTTTTTAAAAGCAAAGAAGATAAGTAATCAAGAAGATTAGGTGATCTTGAAGCTCTTGTTAAAACTCGAGAGCAACCAATTTTATTCATTTCAGCTATTGTTGGTGGGCAAAGAGCATCTTTAGTTGAAGTGCCAATCTCATAAGTTGAATTAGCAATTTGAATTGTCGAGGTCCCTGGTTCAGCGCATTTCCAAGCTTCATATCTTTGTTGAAGTGATTGGCACATTGCTTGAGAGTTATAACAAACCTTATTTGAATAGGTCACTTGATTACCATTTGAATCATAAATTTTACCACACATAACACTATCTTCAGAATAGGCGCCACCACAATAATTACATGTTGCTGGGTTACTACAATCGTTAAACACACAACAAGGAGCGCATAAAATATTTAGCGAACCAGCACAGCTACAACTCCCGCCGCCCCAATATCTGGAAGCCTCTCCTCCAAAAGTACAAACTTGCTTACACTCAGGCCAGTGTTCAATATAAGTTATAAATTCATTTTCATTAGTATTGCATTGACCAGATGCTCTTGATTGTGTCTCTCTAACCCGAAAATTAGATGGAAGTTGAGCGTATCCGATTTGGCCACCATTTTTCCAGCAACCAGTAAATAACCTAACCTTGGCTGGATCAAAATTGCAGGTAAAGGCTTCATAAGTGGAGCACGGCTGAGATGCCACTGGCCACTTAATTTCAAACATAACTTCATTCCGGCCAGCAGGTCCTGGAAATTTTTCGCCTGAAGCGGTATATCTTGAACTTAATTCTGTTGCAGCAAGGCTGTCTGGTAAGCAACACTGAATTTTGTCCCTTTCGACTGGGATTGGGATAGCACAACTATTTGGTTCTGGCCAATGTTTTCGATTCCACATTGCCATCCAGCCTTGTTGGGGCGGTGGGAAATAAATTTTGGTTAAAAGACCGATTTGGAAATTGGTTTGAAATTTAGTAATCTTTTCTCGAATTTTATTTAAATCTTCACTAACTGAAGACTGGGTTGAAGTTACCCCAACCATAAAATTAGAAATCTCATTTTGAATGTCTTCTATTCCTCCATCTTTTGTAATCAAATCTTCTAATTTTTCAATAGTTTGATAAAAATTTCCCAAGTTTTTAAGATCACCCTGAGAAATTGGCAAACTTTTAAGAAAATTATAATTCTTGTCAAGATTATCTTTATTAATTGAAGAATTAATTATAATAGCTTTCATATCATTTATCTTATCTAAGACACTTTGTTTATCTGAATCTGAAAGACCAGTAGTAATGCCACTAACTTCTTGATATAAAGTATTTAATTGGTTAGAGAGGTTATTAAGTTTGTCCTGGAAACTTCTAATTTCTTGATATAATTCATCAAAGGCAAAAATCAAGGCTGAAATTTTCCCATCTTCTAACCCAGTTTGAATTTTATTCCAGAGACCGCCTTTTAGTTTTTGATAAAGAGCATTGTAGGCATTACAAATGCTATCTGGAGTGCCGGTAGGATAACTATCATTGCAATAACTAATTGTATTGTTATATATATCGGAGATTAATGCTCGAGTAGAACTCGGTATAGATGGAAAATTTAAAATTGATTTTGCTTTCTCTGCTAATTGACCTCCATAATCATGGTGGGGTTCACACACATCGCGGCATTCCTCTGTTCCATCATCTTTCTTATTACATTCTTGATGGCATACATCATAAGTGGATAGAATACTTGAACAATCATAGGTGTCTTTCCAGGTCGGTGATTGGATATCATATAAAAGTTCTAAGAAAGATTTGTTTTTTGGCAGAAAAGTAGCAGTGCCTTTAACTTCAAAAAAGTCATTTTCGACCCAATTTTTCCCAACCCCTGGTCGGTTTTGAACATATAGTTCAACTAAATCCCCTGGCTGCCAACCAGAAACTGTCGTTGAAAAAGTTTGCCAGGTATTATAAGTACCACAAAATTCTTGGCTTACAGGCGTGCCGTTGCGATAAATTTTACCACAAGGATAGGTCCTTCGTTGAGGCCAACCAAATTCAGGGCCCCACCAAATCAAGACATCATCATAAGCCTTAAGAGAAAAAGTAATAATTAAAGGAGAAATAGAAGTAGCATCTTCAGGAATTTGGATTGATTTTATTTTTGTCCAAGGTATTACCTGACCGGACTCAGACTCAATTTTTATATGGCTATTATTTGTTCTTTGAAAATTTATAGTCAATGATTGCCCTTGGGTTGTGGTGCCCCCTCTAATTAAAGCTTCGTGAATTTTTTCTTCAATATCTGCAATCGAAGAATCTAAAATGTTGCTATAATCTTCAGGACTTAAGCTAAAATTATTTTGAATAAAATTAATTATTCCAGAGATGCTATCAGCCAATATTTTTGTTTGATAAGCTAATGTCGCTTGATTATTTAAGTCTAAAACTTTCTTAATGTTATTAATTTCCAAATCAATGCCTTGTTTAAAAGTTACAACCGACTGATCTAGGGTATCTAAAACAGTGGTTGCACTAGTAGTAACAGAATTAATTATTCCTTGGAATTCTTGTAAAAATTTTAAAAATGCTTGACTGGTTGTTGATAAGTTATCTTCAAAATCTAAAAATGTATCTTTGAAAGAGCCTACAATTTCAATTGCATCTTTTGGCGAAGCATTAAAAAGAGATTGATATAATAAGTTAAATGTTGGCTCTAAATTGATTAAGCTTTCTTGAATTGGCATTAAAGCTAAAGTAGTGCTGGTAATTTCTTCTGGAGTTAAACCATTTAAAGGACTTTGGAAGAGATTAACCAACAAAGAGAAGGCTTCATTAGCAGAAGATAGACTGTCTTTGTTTTCTGGATTTAAAAACTTTTCTAAAGAAGCTCTAAAGTTAGTTAAATTAGAAAAATTTATTAGTTGATTCCTTGAAACAGCAATTTCGCTACTCTCTAACTCTTCAAGAGAAGATTTTAAATTATTAAGTTCTCCTTTGAAATTTGAAATTAAAGTTTTCAAGGAGTTTAAAAAAGCAATATCGTTTTCATTATTTGAAGTACTAATGTATTTATCTATTCGAGATACAATTTGATCTAAATTATTAAAGTTATTTTGAAAGCCTAAATCTTCTTCGGTTTTTTGCAAAAGCTCTTTATTTATTAAAACATAATCTGCAGAAGTACTTGCTAAAGGGTATTTTTCTAAATTTTGTCCTATTTTAGTATTCAGAATATAAAAATAAGCAGGCCCAGGCGAGCCTGATAATAAAATTTCTTTCCATTTAGAATTATTTTCAAAAATATTATTAATTTCTTGGGCAGAACTAGCAACTTGAGAGAGATTTGAAATAAATGATTGATAAATATCATTTGGCACTTTTACCAATGAGATTAAATTTAATTTTAAAAAATACTCTATTTCAGAAATCCTGCCTTTTAATAAATCACCTCTTTTTTGGGCCAAAGTTTTTTTATCAAACAAATCGGCTAATTTTTGAGCAAAGCTTTGCAAAATAGTGGTTGTTGCCCCAGGCTGGCTCGGCTGCCCAGTGAGAATTTCATTAATAATCCCTGAATTAATAATATTATTGACTTGATCAGCCATAATACCTACCAATCTAAAAAATTGTGAATAATTTTGGCCAAGAGAATTAAAAGCATTCACGACATCATTAATGTTTTGGGTATTCGAAGCTACAAAATTTGCAACGTTCACAATCTTATAGATAACATCAATTACCTCAATAACGCCTTGCATGCTTAAAAGAGCGCTGCAGCCCCCTGGAGCACCAGCAAGAGAGGCGATAAAATCACAGACTAAAACAGTTATGTCTATCTTCACATTAATTTTTGGGCCTTTAACATTACAATTCGCGTAACAATTACCAATTGGATTGCACTTTGTGAGGGGGTCGGTATTTTCAATAATTTGTTGATAGTTCTTAATTAAAGGAACAGCATTTTCTTCTGCTTTTTTAAAAAAGGTGCAAGCATCTCTTAAAAATAAGTCTGCTTTTGCATATTTTAAAAAATCGCTTTCAAATTCTTTTGGTTTTTCTCCAGATTGGATTTTCCATTCGCAAAAACTTGGATATTTAACATTTCTTGGCAAGTCTTGAATTTCAATGCTAGCTGAAATTTTTCTAGCTGGCAAAAACTGGCCGAAAATGATAATTATGAGCAAAGAAGAAATAATTTTTTTGATAATTTCTTTCATACTATATATATTAATATAAATGATGAAGCGAATTTAAGGGTATACCATTTTCAAGGACATTTGGTAAACTATCTTTTAACAAATCTTGGGTTGTTGAAGAAAGCTCTTTTGCTAATTTTTCTTGAGTTGAAGTCGACAAAAGTTTATCAGCCTGTTTTTTACCTAAAGCTTTTAGAATGGCTTCTTGAAGTTCGTCTTCAAGTTTCTTTTTTACATTATCCCAAAGATCTTCTGGATGCTCCTTAAAATAATTTACAAAGATATTATGAATGGTGCTAGTTGCCCAATTTCTTAAGTTAAAGCCAAAAAATTGATCAAGAGGACTTTTAACTGGAACGCAACAATGATATTTATCAGGCTGAGATGTAGTTGAACAAGAGCTAGTTGAAATGTGAAACTGATTTAATATTGATTGGGAGATTGTAGCACAAAGTTGGTCTGGCATAACATCTCTAACTGTTGAAGAAAAAGGATAGACTTCTTTCATTTGGTCTCCAATTGATTTTTCAAACCTATCTCTTATACTTGTGGTTGGATTAACATAATTACCATAATCAATAATATTATTATATAAGCTTTTATTTAAAATTTTATCAGCAATTTCAACTAACCTGCAAAAATTCTTACAATTTTCAGTATCTGTGCTTGGAGCCTGGAAATAATCATCTAATAAGCCACAAAGATTAGGTTGATTACCGTTTCTATAACAAAGAAATTTGACTTGAGGATTGCCAGAAAGATCAGGGTTTGTGCCTAATATTACTTTTAAACTCGAAGTCGTGTTGTGAGTAAAGAAGTAAATTGGCACAAGGTTTTCGATATTAGTATTCAATAAATAATTAAAATTAGGGATATAATAAGCAGCTCCAATATCCTTAAAAACAGTATGATCAATTAAGTCAATAATAGTGCTTGTTGGAAGTTGAGCAAGGGTTGAGGTTGTTAATTTTGGGTGGCCTTCAGTACAATTAGTATATAAATCGCCTAATTTAGCCTTAAAAACATCATAAAGATTATGATAAGGTTCTGTAGTTGTAGTGGTAGAATCTGGTAGAGTTATTTGAACAGTACAATTTGGTAGCCTGAGTGGAATAGATTGAGCAATTGGTCTGCTAAAAGCGCCAATCGCTGGTATAAGATCAGCAATGCTTTTAGTAGAGAAAAAATTATAGTAAGACTCTGCCATTTCACTTGAGGAAGCAAATCGAGTTGAAGGATTAGAAACGTTGGCGTATTCTCCAAAATAAGCATCAAGAAATAGAAGGTCCCAGGAAATAGGTTTATCTAATAATTTAAACCAAGGGCAAGCTGAGCTAGAAATTTGGCAAGACCAGTCTATTAACAGTTCTTTCCAGGGTTTTGAGAGCGATTTAAAAAATTGAAAAACTTGTGGAAAAACGCTTTGAGCAGTTATGTCATAGGTATTCATCAGCTGGACCATTATTCGAAAATCTTCGGTTAGTAAATTTATCAGTGGTGTTTTGCCATTATCTGAAAAGAGATCAAAAACAGTGCTCTTTTTAACAGCATCTCTAACTTGTTCGTCAGAAATGAGGTCAAATAATGGTGTGGTGAAAAAGTGAATAAACTTATTCAGGCTGTCTTGTTGGCCAGGCGTAAGATTTCCCATTAAATCTTCTTGCAATACTCTTACCAGTGGTTTTTCAAAGATTATATTAAAGAATTTGGTGGTTGTCGCATCTTCAATATTATTTTTTAAGAAGTCATATAAATTTGTATTATTTATCCAATTAACAAGGCCAGAAATGCTAACATCTTTTGGAACGCCGTTACAAATAGTTCGAGAATTTAAATTGTTTACTAAACTTTGTATTCCAGTATTGAGCATTGTATTTAAATCGTTAATAGTTGTAGTACAGGAGTCGCCATTTTCATCTTCATAAGTTATTGAAAATTGACCTAACTTTTCGCTGACGACTTGAAGTAGAGATCTATTAAACCAGTTTTCTCTTTGAATACCTATAAGGTCAATTGGGGCTGCGGCTGTGAGATCAGAAATTTGAGCTAAAGAAGTTGAAGCCCAGCATTTGCAATCATTTTCAGGGAATATAGTATCACAATTGCTGTCATTGATTGAAAAATCTTTGCAAAGTTTATTACACTCATTATTTTTATTAAAAATCTCACAAACCATTTGTTTGGGAACATTACTAACACTTGAAGCGAAAGCCTCATTTTCTGTTAGAATTTGATAAATTGTTTTTTGATTCCAATAGGCCGTTGAACCAGGGAAGAAAATCTCAGCTAAAGTATTAGGTGTTGAAGAAACAATATTATTAATATCTTGCATAGCATTTTGAATGGCATCGCTAATAGCTTGAGTGGTTGAAGCAGCCTGAACAAAGAAATTGATAATGTTATAGCAATCTTGAGTGCCACATTGTTCTAAGGATTGTTTTAGGGTTTGATTTAAATAATTAACCCATTCTTGGGGCAAAATATCTTTTAATTTTAAATTCAGCATCTCACCAATGTGAATTGATATCGAATGAACTGAAATTGGCATCATTTGATCTACTAAATATACATCAATTGCTTCTATTAGCTCATTTAAGATAATTGTATCAAAAACCGTGCTAAAAGCTTGCAATAGCGAGAATAAAAATGGCGACGAAGAAGCAAAGTCTTCACCAAGCCCAGAGAAAATTATGTTATTAATTTGATCAACAATATTTGAAGCAAGATATTCTTCAGCCTCATAAACCAGATTTTCGATACCACTTTGAACTTCATGAAGGTAATCAACAAGAGCTTGAGGCAAAAGCTGTTCTAAGGTGCTGTTTAAGACATTATTTAATTGAGGTATTAAATCAGTCCATTTACTATTTAAAACGTCACTAATACTATTTGATAAAGATTTCCAGGCTTGAGGATTTAAAAAAGGATAAGCTTTGCTTAATTCAGTGAGAGTCTGGGAGAGCATTGACATACAAACTAAAGTCAGAGCATCAACCCCTTTTCCAATAAAATATTGGCTAATGGCTCTAATATATTGTTGAACAAGATAAGTGATAAATTCGTCACCAGTACCACTATCAGGAGTAGATTGGGCCTGAGCGGTTTCGATTAATTTTGGCAATTTTTTATTTTCAATTTGAGAAAATTGATATTTACTGCCAGCATTTCCACTCCCAGGGTTAAAATTAAAAAAATACTTAAGTCGCTCTATTAATGTTTTAAAGGCATTAAGAGTAGCACCTTTTGACCATTCATCGGCAATGACTTCAATAACCTTAGCTCTGTTTAATGTATTTTCAACCTCTGAAAGGACTTCGGCCCATTCGAGATCACTAAGATCTAAGAAGTCATTGCCCAAAGCTTTTTGAACCGCTGTTTTATATTTCTTTAATACTTTTTCGGCTGGTAGTTGAGCGAAAACAACAATTGGGCTATAGTTTAAAGATTCTTCGATTAATTCCCGATTTCTTTGATTATTTGAGTCGATATAGAAAGTCAGATAATCGGAATTTCCAGCCTCTTTTCCCCAAATACCCTCTCCATAAACTGAGAGATAATAATATTGAACATAGATAATTTTGGATAAAACATTTTGAAGCTCTTGAATTTGTGATGGGGTTGGATGTCTTGGATTATATTGCCTTAAAGTGTTTAAAAGCTCCTCTAAATTTTTGATTCTGTTTTTATAATAACCTAAAATTAAGTTAATTTTTGAAATTTCCCTTAAAATTCCAAAATTATCAAAATCTTTTAACTTATAACTTAAATCATAAAGACCATCTGTATTATTAATATCTTTAGAAATTTCGCTTATAGTTGAAGAGGCTTCTTGTAAAAAAACAGCAGTATTTGTAGCAACTACCTGATAGAGAGATGTAGAGGTTGGATGGTCTTTTAAAAGTAATAAGCCATTAGTATTGATATTTCTCTTTTCATCAAGTTCTTCGCCAGAGTTTATTATCTTTTGAATAATATCGAGCATTTCTCTAACAGTGGTTGCATTTTGGGGATTAGTTGAAGAAGCTAAAAGGACTTGATTTTTAATAACATAAATAGAACCACTTGAAGTAGTATTAGCTTTAGGCCAACTAGAAAACAAAGGTTTTATTTCAGCAGTTGCTCCAGCTTCGCCTAATTGATCTTCTATATAAGCAAGATAATTATAACTTAATAAATTTTCGGCTTCTGACATAAAAAGCCCGGCAATTTTTAGATCTAAATAATCAATGACTAAAGGAATTTCTAAAAGAATTATTCTTTTAGTTTGAACTCTTAATTTTTCTTTTAGGCTTTCAACTTCTTTCATTTTATCTTTAACTTTTTGTTTACAAGACAAATCTGGATTGCAAGGTTTGTTAGGGTCTGGCACATATTTATCCCCTTGTTGGATACAATTGGCATTACCACAGGCGCACTCTGTTTGAGAAATCTTTTCTAAGTCATTAAGAGAGGTCTCAAGTTGATCAAGTGTTACCGCTATTTCTTGAATAGCAGCTTTAATTGAAACATATTTTGGCCCGGCTGTTGTAGTAGCTGCTCTTTCTCGAATTTCGGTTAATTTATCTATTGTCCTCTCTAAAATTTGGCCAAGGGGGATATAATTCAATTCATTAGCCTTAGACAAAATACCACCACCTGGTAAAAGAATAAATTCTTCTTTAATTAAAGGTTTAAAAAAGGTGAGTTGAGGATTAATTGTATATAAAATAGCATAAGCAGCCAGAATGATTATTAAACCAGTTAAAGCAGCTTGCATCCAAGTTCTAGCTTCTTTTAAGGTTGCTGGTTTGCCAGTCGAAACTAAATAAAGGACGCCACCATAAATTAAAACAATAATGCAGATAATAATGGCTATAATAACTGTTAAATTAAAGAAATATCTTAAATAAAGTGGCAAAGCATTATCTTTAGTATAACCTTCAGATTTAAGTCGGTTTTGAAGTTGTTCGGGAGTCTCTAACGATGCCTGAGGAACCCCTCTCGGCGTATACGTTAAATGTTGTTTTCTTAATTTAAGGCAAGGATTTGTTGAATCGCCAAAGTCGCCTGGATTTTCAGCACAGTTAATTTTTAAAATAAACTCTTGAGGTGGTTCAATAAGATCAGAAATTTTTGGATAATTAATTTCTGGCATTTGATAAGAAAAGGGTTGAGCAGCAAAAACAAATTGATTGACAATGCCTAACAATACGAATATGGCGAAAAACTTCTTTTTTTGTATATTCATATAGAAAAGTATTAAGGTGGGTAAGGTCTATGTTGATAATCTCTTTTTGGCTTCTTGAATGGCTTTTAATCTTTCTGGTGAAGTATTAATAATTTGATCTTCGATATAAGAAGCAACCACCCTTAAGGCAACTCTTTTTTGGCCAGCAATAAAAATTCCTTCGCCGACATTGCACTCTAACAGGAGATATTTTTCTTCGTCAGTGAGGTTAAAAGTTTTTTTAACTATTTCGATTGTTGCTGGTGATTGTTTCATTAAAAATTGGAGCGAGGAATTGGTGATGATTGGTTTACCGTAATAAGATTTCATAAAGTCAGAAACATCTTGAGTAATGGTGGTGATTCCGAGCCAGTATTTTCGACCTCTTTTACACATTCCGTAGAGAAATGAGGCACCATCTTCAGTTTGCATTATCCACCAGGCTTCATCGATGAGAAGGATTCTTTTTTTGAGTTCAGAGCGAACGACATTCCAGATGTATCTTAAAATAATGTAGAGTGCCATTGGTCTGAGGTCAGATTCCATATTTTTGATGCCAAAGCAGATAAAATTGCCTTCTAATTTAACATTGGAGTAGTTATTGAAAAATGGCGAGTAAGAGCCGGTGGTATATTTACGGAGTCTTTCAACTAACGATTCTGTACCTTCCATTCCTTCTAAGACTGCTTGAAGGTCTTGCATCCTGGGAGTGTTTTGTTTCCAGGTTTTTGGATCGGTGTAGGGAGTAATGTCTCTGGCTGCATAGACTTCAGTGAGGGCGTGATCTAAATTGGCGTCTTCTTTTGGAGTTAAACCTCCTAACATTATTCTTAATAGGCCTACAAGGTTGATGATGTTTGATCTTAAAATGTCGTCTGGGTTTTCAGCGGGTCCGATTTCTGGAAGATCAAATGGATTGAAGTGAGTTTCAGAAGTTAAAGAAATATCAAAAAACGAACCACCAACTGCTTCGGCTAACATTTTGTATTCGTTTTCTGGATCTAAGACAATGACATCAACGCCTTGCATTAGGTATCTTAGGATTTCGATTTTACAAAAATAACTTTTCCCAGAACCTGATTTAGCGAAAACAACCATATTGGCGTTTTCTAAGGTAAATCTGTCAAAAAGAACAAGTGAGTTGTTATGGCGGTTGATACCATAAAGAATACCCTCATTAGCTGAGAGATCTGGAGAGACGAATGGGAAGATTGAAGAGAGTGGGGCGGTGTTTAATGGCGTGGTGACATCGATTAAGTCTAAGCCATAAGGAGAGGTTGAGATGAAGCCTTTGTCGTGGCGCAAGATGGCTGGTTTGATATAGATTAGCCTAGCTTCGAAAATTGCCCTGAGAACTGTTTCTATCTCTCTTAATTCGGCTTCTGAATGGGCATAGACAGTTATATAAATGCCAAGATTGAAAACTCTTTCCCTGGCGGTTTGGAGATTATCTCTTAGTTCTTCAATATCATGAAAGGCAGTTTCTAAAACAGGATCTCTAATTAATCCTTTCTCTCTCCTTTCTTCGATTTCTGCTTGGACTTCAGTTAGTTTTCTTCTTAACTGAGCCAAGACATGACCAGTATTAACAGGATGAATATGAAAGGCGATATCTAAAGGAAAGGTTAGATTGATAACCGGAGTTAGCCAACCTGTAAAAAGATATCTTGGATAGGAAAAAATAAAAAATGTTTTTGAATATCTTTCTTCAATTTGAAGATAATTTTCTTTAACAATAATTAAAGGCGGAGCAATAATATCTTTAACTGTAATTTGAGGAGACTCAAAGGTAATTTTTTTTACTCGATCTCCTGATTTTAAAAATTTGTTTAAAAATGGCAAAGCCATAATTGATTTATTTTTAGATTAAAATATTAGCGTTTACCCCTCCTTTTTTAGCAATAGTCTTATCTTTGCTCTTTGCTGATAACTAATACTTATTTTATTAATTCTGGTAAAATTTCTGGATAATAACCAACCTCTGATTGAGCTGGATGATGCCAGCTCCACAATAATTCGATAATTTCTGGCGTTGAAAGGGGCATTGCCGACAATCCACACCTTCTTAACCCAATTGTTACAAATTCCATTCTTTGCCAAAGTTGGTCCCGGCAAATTTTGAAATTTTCGGAAGTCAAAGGATTAGCTTTTAATACATATTTTATACCAGCTACTTCGCTTAAGTATAAAGGAACAATAACAAAAAAGTTTTTTCTCATAATTGTTCCCTTTCCAACTAAACTCTCTACAAATTTTCGATACTCTTTTGTTTGAATTTTTAAAAGTTCATTTTTTTGATTTTCTTCTAATTCTTTTAGTTTATCAAAATAGCCAGTAATATTTAGACGTCGAGAATTTACAATAATTTGGGCTGAAAAGTCTAAAGAATTCAAAAAGTTTTGAAATTGATAGATAATTGCTCTTTGCTCATCTTCTGATTTCAAATCAAAATTGATAGAAGAAACATAAATAATACCTCTTAGGCTGTTGTCTTTCATTATTAAAACTCCTTCTCTGATTTCTTTAAATTCAAGAAAGTCTTGGGTTTTTAATGGCATATTTATTCTTTAATACCGAATTCAACTTTTTTGCTAATTTGATTTAAACGACTTTCGGGAGCAATTTTTAAAGGAATTGATTTTTCTTTTTTTGCGCTTTTTTTAACTTCAATAAATTTTATCCCTGGTTGGCTTGAAGTTTTTTTCTCCCAAATATATTTTTTATTAGTAGAAATGAAACTAAAATATCCACTAATAAATTCAGTTAAGGGGACTCCTTGAACTTTGACAAAGGCTAAAGAAAAAGCAGCGCCTAAAACCAACACTAAAAAGATATAAAAGAAAAATTTTGGCAGAAGATAATAAAAAACCACCAAGATTAAAATTCCACCAGCGATAAAGAAAAACTGTTTCAAAGTTAAAGGACCAATAATTTTTGCCTCTCTTTCTAAAAATTGGGGAACTTGAAATTGCATAGTTTTATTTTAAACAAATTTTTTTAGAATAGCAATATCAAATTAGTTTATAATTGATAGTCATTAGTAATTGTTATTCAACAATTCAAAAGAAACGAGATCAATAAAAAGCCCTTCTACTATTTTCTCAATTTAACACAAAAATGAATCATTTAAGATTGGGTCTGTTGCTTGCTTAGCAAAAGTACAGATTTGTCTTTGATATTGACTTTAGTTTCTATTTATTTTATCATTTTATATAGAAAATTTTTAAAGGTCCTTATTTTATAATTTTATACCAATTTATGCCTAAAAATCCAGAAACAGGATTACCTTCAAATTCTGGTCCTGAAAATATTGGAGAGAAACCAGAAGTAAGTAAGCAAGAAACATCTCGTATTGAAATTACTAAAGATGATTTAGATTCAATAAAAAGGAAATTAGAAGAATATCAAAACAACAACGACTATTGGAACGGCCTTAAATTAGCAGCCAATCTAAAAAAACTTAATCTTGGCGAAGAGATTCCAATATACGAAAATTTTTTAGAAAAAGCTATAAAATATGCAGAAGGTTTTAAAGATACAGACCCTCAGCTTTATTGCGAATTAGTAAGAGAATTAAGAACCCTTAAGCCAGAATTAGAATTTGATTTAAAAAATAGTTTAGAAAAGCTTCAAGGTAAAATTGAAGAGAATATTCAAGAAGAGAATATTCAAAGAGGTAAATGGCGAGACGCTCTTTATCTTAATTCGCTTCTTAAAGATTTAAACCCCGAAACTAAAAACATTTTAATTGAAAAACAAGCTGAATTAGAACCTGATATTAAAAAGGAATTTGAAGCCTTAAAAAAAGGAAACTACCTTGATGTTTATCTTGAATTAGCTTCGACAGTTAAATCTCTTAATCCTGATTTTCAAATCGATCTCTCAGAAGAAGATGCAAAAAAAATTGCAGAATATATTGACAAAGTCAAATTATCTGGAGATTGGGGGAAATATACCAGATTAGTTAACCAATATAATGAGGTTTTTGGTACAGAAATTAGCCCTCAGTCAAAAGAAGAGGATAAAAAAACAGCTCAAGGAGAAACAAAAACAACCTCAGCAGAAGGAAAAACAACATCAGAAACAACCCCGCCTCAACGGCGGGTCGCCGAAAAGGAGACAGCAGAAGCAAAAGACACAAAAGAAACAACCCAACCATTAGCTAGTACAGAAAAAGAAACCCAAGTAGAAAAATTAGATCAAAAGAATAAAGATGAAATTAAGGAAACAGTCAAAAATCTCACTTATCCTGTATACTTACAGGACCCAGAAAAGAAATTAACTCTTGAAGACATAGAAGAAGGATACGGTAGTGCCATATCTTCTTTAGAAGAATTCGTAAAGGCAGTTAAATCATTATTCAAAGAATACAGATATGCCTCAGAAGCTGAGATCTTAGCTGATCTTAAAGAAAGACTTATTAATGTCGGCAAATATGAAGAAAATCCAGACGACCCACTCTATCAAGAATACCTTGATTTTTCAAGGCACAAGAATATCCCTAGAGAAGCCCTCTTATTAGCTGCTGATTATCTCATAGACAAAGAAAACAAGAAAGTCTATTTAAATCGGGAAAAACAAATTCAAGAAGAACTCTCAAAGATAGATAGAAGAAGTTTAGCTACCTCTGTAGAAGGAGGAGGAATTCTAAAATTAGATAGTTATGTTAAAATCTATGAAAAAGATAGAACTGGCAAATTGGAAATTAAAGATAAAGACATCCTTAAAGATCTCAAAAAAGCTGAAGTTTCTTACCGACTCTTAAGAGATGCCTGCCTTGATCCAGATACATATACAAAATGGAAAAACATGGAACAAACAAGAGATGCTCTTATTGAAAAAAACAAAGGCCTCATTAACCGAAGATTAGAAATAGAAAAAACTCTCAATGAAACCAAAGATCCAAATGAAAAAGAAAAACTTCAAAAAGAATACCTTGAAATTTCTTCAAAACTCAAAGAAGTCGATGACCTAACCCAACAAATCTTAAAAGAAAAATACGAGTTTAATGAACATTTCAAAAATGTCCTCGAAAATTTCAATGTTCCATCAAGAATTACAAATGATGAAGAACGCAAGATTTACGAAAAACTTCGTAAAGCTAAAAAGCTTTCCTTTCAAGAACTTTTAAATAAATCTCCTTATTTAACTAAAGAGGAATTTAAAAGAACAGAAGCACCAGAAGAAGAAGGCGGAAAAAGAGGACCAGTAATAGAAACCCTAACTGAAAAAGATAAATTAATCAAGAGATTAGAAGCTGCTGGTATTAAAGAAATTTCAATGCCAGATATTGAAAAATATGCCTTAGAATATGTTGACCTTTTAGATAGAAGAAAAGGCCTAATGACACCATTAAAAGAAATGGATTTCTATGAATATGTTTTAGTTAAACACCCAGATGCTGCTCGGAAAATTTTAGAACAAGGTGAAATAGCCAAATTGAAAGAACAATTAGAGCAAATAGCGCCTAAAGAAAAAGAATCTCAAACTAAAAAAGTTAAAGAAGAGAAACCTGTAGTTCAGCAACAATCAGTAGAAACTAAAGTTGGCCAAGAAGAAAAAAAACCAGAAGAATCAAAGAAATTAAAAGGCAGAGGCAGATTAAGTTTTATGATTTTATGGGAAATGATAGAGGCATTTTTAAAAGGCTTTTGGAACTATTTAAAGAAACAAAAAGATAAATTCAAAAGTATTCTGAGAGGCTTCAAGTTCTAAGACTCTTCTTCATCAATTGGCTCTCGATAAATATCTGTTTTAGAAGAAATTTTTTGCTTTTCTTCTGGTTCTTCTGTTTTTGTTTTGGTTTCTTTTTCAGCCTCTACAGCTCCACTTGGATAAATTTGGATATTTTGATATAAGTCTTTAAGTTCATCTTTAACTTGATATAAAATTAGTCTAATTATTTTTTGGGCAATCTCTTGAGCTGTTCCTTTATCAACATTAATCTCTGTTTCTATTTCTTTGTCTAAATTTGATGGCGGAAGCATTCCTAATAAAGAATAGCCAACTAAATTGGCTAATTTTTTGACCCTTTCATCATTAATGTTGTATTCTTGAGTAATTTTTAAAATAGTTTCAGCAGTATCAGACGAAAGCAAAACTTCTTTTAAGGTAGTTGGAATAACCTTAAACATTTTTCTAGCTTCCTCTTGTGAATATTTTGCCATAAATTTTGGAATTTATATTTAGTGATTACCTTGGTTTGGGGTTTGAGCTTGTTTTTATGTTGGAGCTTGAGCTTGCCCTTGAGTTTGAGCAGTTTGAGTTTTTGGTTGCTTTACTAGTTCGTCTAGTCCATTTCGAGTTAGTCCTTCACCCTTATAGATTAACCCTTTTACTCCCCCAAGATTAGGATCAGCATTAGAAATTAAATAATAGAGAATAGTTGGGTTGTCTTTGGCAATCTCTTCAATTGTTTCATCATCCATTTGCGATATTGCTGCATTGACAATATCAATTATTTGATCTCCATATTTTGTGGCTAATGTTGATAGAACTTTTGGTTTAAGATATCTGAAGTTATTAGGATCTGCCAATAATTTTTCAGCCATATCCTCGGTGATAAAATTTGCGTTTTTAGGATTTGATAATAAAGCAGTACGAATATTTTCTAAGTTCTTTTCAACGGTTTCGTTTGGTTTTAATCCCATTTTTGCTTGAGCTTTCTCGTTTGATGTCTTCATAAGATTTTCAATTACGCCCTTTGTTGCTTCCTCATCAGCTCCACTGCCTACTAAGGCTGGAATTAATTTTTTAACATTAGAGTAAAATCCATAATTCTTATTATAATTTATAGCTCTAATAAGATCATTCTGAGTAAAGATGCCGCTTTTTGGATCTATGAGTTCATTAACATCGTCTCTGCTTAAAGCAGCAGTAATGATTCTGCTTTTTTCAACAGGTGACATTGTGCTCTCATAAAGAGTTTTCAGCTCTTCTTTGCCCATCGATTTTATTTGATCCTCTAATTTTTTATTTTCTTTTATTTGATTAACATATGCTTTTTTTAAAGCGGTTGGTCCCCAGTAGGGAGCGCCAACAGTAGGCAGCGCAGCGCCAAATCTAAGAATTTTTGATGTCCATTGCCCAAGTTTAGAAGCATCTTTTGGCATTTCAGATAATCCAAGAGCCGATACAACTGTCCGGAGAGCCCTTTCACCTCTAGTTAACTCACTCCAATCTTTTTGAGGCTCAAAATATCTTTTTCCTAAATATCCAGCCAACTTTTGAGAAGCTGCTGCTCCGCCAGCTGCTACGCCTAATCCAACAGATACTAAACCTGCTTTTGCGAGATTCGCAACCACATTAGCCCCAATTGCACTTGTTCTTGTTGAAAGAATAAAACCTATAATTAGGAATATTAAGCTAACTAAATAAATTGGAGTTTGAACAACTGGATTATTAAGGCTAGGGTCGCCAATTGGCATTGGATTAATGGTTACGTTTGGGTTTTGCGAAGTTAAAATAAGGCAATAAGCTGAAAGATAAATAAAGAAAGCAGCTATTGCTCCGACAAAAGACCATTGAAGTAATTGTTGCCACCATTTATTAAACAAACCTCTTGTTTGAGGAAAAATATAGGCAAAAAAAGCAGCTGGCGAAAAAATAACTAAAATCCAAATAGCAATATTACGAACTAAATATAAAGCAGCATACATAAATAAAATTAAACCGCCAATAAGTCCAAAGGCAATAAGGCATAACGCTTTAAAAACCGGGCCTAAACTTAAATCGTTAGCAGCAAGACTGTTAAAAATATCCATGAAGGGCACTTGTTGCTCTTTTAAGGCTTCTTCTAATTTACTCCAATTTGTTGCTCCACCTAAAAAGAATTTCATCAGAATATTAGAAGCATCAACAACTAGGCCGCAAATCACAGGAGTAAAATTAATAATGAGAGCAATTAATATTAATAAGGCAAATGCTTGTTTAGTATGAAAACCAGACAATCTTAAAGCAGTGGCCAAACCAATATAAACCAAACCCAAAATAAAACCCATATTGGTAATGTCTCTAATAAGTGTCCAACCAACTAAAATTACAGGATTGCCATTAGGCGGTGTGCCAGGAATAGTAAATGGTAAATTAAAAATAGGAATAGTCGAATATTCAAATAAAACAATACCCAATTTTAAAATCGCATACCCAAGCCAAAATAAAAGCCAAAGAATAGCGGCTATTAAGGCTCTTAGGGCTGGCGTTAGAATATTTGTAATAACTTGGTACGCATATTGAGCTTTACTAATTACAGGAAAAGTTAATAATATGGCTATTAATATTATCCCAAAAACAGTTAAATTAATTTTTGAATTTTTTATTTTTTTTATCCTCATGAGATATGATTTGATTTTGGGTTAAATTTATCTACTAATAAAAACCATTCCTCTTTTTTTAAATTTTCTGCTCTTTTATTTTCTGAAATACCTGTTTTTTTTAATAAATTTTTTATTTCTTCTTTATCTATTTTAAAATATTCAGAAAAATTATTCAAAATTGTTTTTCTTGGATGCGAAAATCCTGCTTTTAAAATTATAAAAAACTTTTTCAGAAAAATAAAGTCAAGGTTTTCTTCAGGAACTAACTTAATAATTGCTGAATCAACTTTTGGTTTTGGGAAGAAATTTTCTTTTTTAACGATAGCTATAATCTTTGGCTCTGCTAAGAGTTGGACAAAATTTGAAAGAAAATTAGCTCTTGGGCTTTTAGCTACAATTCTTTGAGCAACTTCTTTTTGCACCATAAGAACTATTAAAGATGGCCTTTCTTTTGTTAATAAAAATTTTTTAATGATAGGTCCTGTAATATAATAAGGGATATTAGCTACAATTTTATAATTTTCAATTTTTAAACTTTTAATTTTTAAAATATCTTGATTAATGATTTTTATATTTTTAAAATCTAAAAGCTCTTTTTTTAAAATTTCAACCATATTAATGTCCTTTTCTATGGCAATAACTTTTTTTGCTCTTTTTGCTAGTTCTTTAGTTAAAAAGCCTAATCCAGGTCCAATTTCTAAAACAACATCATCATTTTTTATTTCAGCTGTCTCTATAATTTTATAAATAATATTTTTATTAATTAAAAAATTTTGGCCAAATCTTTTTTGAGGAAAAATTTTATATTTTTTTAAAATTTCTTTTAACTCTTTTTTCAAAGAAAAAGACATAGTTAATTCTAACATAAAAAAACTTAAAACCAAAGATTGCCGAAGTGGCGACCTCGCCTCTACGGCGGGGCCTATTGCTTACCCAGGTTAAACAACAGACCCGCCTTGTTCTATTTGCTCTAAGAAATTAATTTTTATATTTTTAATCTATGTTCTTGGTCTTTGATTTTTGATTTTTGGTCTTTATTTGGTCCTTGGGACAGCCCCCCAAAAATCAAGCAAAAAAAGCCTCATAAATAAAAGATTTTTTGCCCCAATTTTCCAATTTGGCACAAAATTGAATAATTTTAAACTCTAAATTCTAAACAAAATTCTAATTTGTTTATTTGAAAATTGAAAATTAAAAATTAAAAATTTTTAAGTTTTTGGTCTTTGGTCTTTGATTTTTAATTTTTTTAGATCAGATCTAGGAATAAACGTGTTTATATTCGTGTCCAAATTTGCGTCAATTCGCGATTTGAAAATTATGTTTCAACAATCTTGATTTTCTACTTTCTTTTTCTATAATTTAACAATAAAGATAAAAAGGTCTTTTATAAAATTTAAATAAAATTATGCGCTTAGAAAATAAAGTTGCTATTATAACTGGTGCTGGTTCTGGCATTGGTAGAGCAATGGCTATAATTTTTGCCAGAGAAGGAGCAAAGGTTGTCGTTTCTGATATTAACGAAGAAGGCGGTAAAGAAACAGTTAAAAATATTCAAAAAGAAGGAGGCGAAACTATTTTTGTAAAAACTGATGTTAGCAAGGCAGAAGATGTAAAAAATATGGTTAAAGTTTGTTTAGATAACTTTGGTAAAGTTGATATTTTGGTTAATAATGCTGGTATTGTAAAATTTTCTCCTTTACATGAAACCTCAGAAGAAGATTGGGATAAAATTTTAAACGTAAATTTAAAAAGTGTTTTTTTGACTTCTAAAGAAGTGATTCCAAAAATGTTAGAACAGGGCAAAGGGAAAATTATTAATATTGCTTCAATTGCAGGTTTAGTAGGTTTTGACCAGATCGGCGCTTATTGTGCTTCCAAAGGAGGAATAATTGCTTTAACTAAAGAAATGGCTTTAGAGTATGCAAAATATAAAATTAATGTAAATTGCATTGCCCCTGGCGTAATTAAAACTGCGATGACAAAAGGATTATTAGACGACCCAGCTACAAAACAATTTTTAGAAAGCTCAACTTTGTATCCTCGTTTAGGCGAACCAGAAGATATTGCTTATGCTGCTTTATATTTAGCTTCTGATGAATCAGATTTTGTTAACGGCGAAGTTTTAGTTGTTGATGGCGGTTGGATTGCAAAATAATTTTCAGCTAAATAATATCTTAAGAATGATTGAATTTAAAATATTAAAAAAATCTAAAAAAAGCCAAGCTCGCCTTGGCTTTTTAAAAACTGAAAATGGGGAAATTGAAACCCCAACTTTAGTTCCGGTGGCTACTCAAGCTGTTGTTAAAACTTTAACTTCAGAAGAAGTTGAAAAAACAAAAAGCCAAATTTTAATTTGTAATACTTTTCACTTACATTTAAAACCAGGCGAAGATATCATTAAAAAAGCAGGAGGGCTTCACCAGTTTATGAACTGGCAAAAGCCTTTAATGACAGATTCAGGTGGCTATCAAGTTTTTTCTTTAGGCTTTGGTTCTGATTTTCAGTTAGGAAAATTTTCTGAAAATCCTAAAGAAGAAATTGAAATTAACGAAAACTCTCAACCTAAAAAAATTAAAATTACAAAAGAAGGAGTTTTCTTTACTTCACCTTTAGATGGGCAAAAATTATTTTTAGGTCCAAAAGAATCAATTAGAATTCAAGAAAAATTATGGGCTGATATAATTTTTGCTTTTGATGAATGTCCGGCTCCATTTTCAAGTTATGAATATTTAAAAGAATCTTTAGAAAGAACTCACTACTGGGCTGAAATTTGTTTAAAAGAAAAAAAATCTGGGCAATCTGTTTTTGGTATTATCCAAGGAGGAAAATATAAAAATTTAAGGATAGAAAGCGCCAAATTTATCGCTAATTTAGATTTCGATGGTTTTGGAATTGGAGGAGAATTCGGGAAAAATAAAAAAGAAATGGAAAAAATTTTGCACTGGACAATTAAAGAATTACCTGATAACAAACCAAGACATCTCTTGGGCGTTGGTTCTTTAGAAGATCTAAAAATTATTATTCAATCTGGCGTTGACACATTTGATTGCACTATTCCCACTCACTATGCGAGGCGCGGGATTGCTTTTGGTTCTTTTGGAAAAATTGATTTGAGAAAGAAAAAATTTTTAAAAGAAAAAACACCTTTAGATTCTAAATGCGATTGCTATACTTGCCAGAATTATAAAAGAAATTATCTTTCTCATCTAATAAGAGCCAAAGAGATTACAGGTTTGAAATTATTAACCTTTCACAATTTATATTTTTTTAATAAATTGATAGAAAAAATCAGGCAAGAAATTAAAGAAGGGAAATTTTAACTTTCTTGGGCTTCTTCATCAGATAATCTCTTTAAAGATCTGGAAACCAAAACAACCAAAAAGGTGGCTAAAATTGCATAACTAAATTTTCCAATTAATTCTCCTTTTTTTGGGAAAATAAATTCGAACAAACTTTTTACAGCCTCGTTCCAAGCTAAAGCAGCCACAAAACTGAATCCATTTAAAATTAAATTAGCAGTTTGCTTTTTAAATTCTTTTCTAATTTCTTGAACGTTTTTTTGGATTTTTTCAATCTTTATTTCTTTTGCCATAAAATTATATTAATATATTATTAAAAGGGCTCATAGTAAAACGGTATTACGCACCCTTCGCGAGGGTGAGTTCCGGGTTCGATTCCCGGTGAGTCCAAATTATTTTTTAAGCAATTCTTTAACTCTTTTTACTAATTCGGTTGGCGTATATTGAGTTTTTAATAAATAATCTTTGGCCCCTAAAAGAATTGCTCTATTTCTTGTTTCGAGGTCATCATAATTTGAAAAAGCAACTACTGGAATTTCACCAATTGTTTCTTTGAGTTCCTTAATTTTTTCTAAAAAACTAATACCGTTTGCTTTAGGCAATAAAATATCTAATAAGATTAAATCTGGTTTTTTATTTTTGAGATATTCAATTGCATCTTCTGAAGAGAAAACTAAATCAGCTTTGAAACCCTCTTGCTCAAATTTATCTCTATACATTTCAGCTAAAACTTTTTCATCTTCTACTATCAAAACTAAAGCCATATTAAATTTTACTTTATTACTCTCGCTATTGTCAAGGCCAGGTTATATATTGAATTTTTAATCTCGCGAATGCGCACGAATTTGAGCACGAATATTCACGAATGGTGATAAACAAATCAAAAATCAAAGACCAAAGACCAAAAACATAAATTAAAAATGTAAAAATTAATTTTTTAAAGCAAATAGAACAAGGCGGGGCTCTGTTGCTTAACCTGGGTAAGCAATAGGCCCAGCCTCTCAATGGCGGGTCGCCGACGAGGCGGCCATAAAATCTAACGAATTTCGGCTTGTTGCTTAACCTGGGTAAGCAATAAAATCCTAATTATTATTTCTGGTTGATTCTTTTTAAAATTCCTTGTCTTCGATAACATTTTCAAAGTGTTGAATTTCAGATTCTTTATCTTTTCCAAGTTTGATACCTATAACATCAATTTGAATTGGAATGTCAAAATTAATTTTCTTTTCTTGTAAATAAAATTTAACTAAATTAATAAGCTTTGCCCTTTTCCTTTTATCAACTTTATCTTCAGGCAAAAAATTTTCTTTTGTAGTAATAGTTTTGACTTCTATAAAAACTAAATTTTTTCCTTTTTTGGCAATAATATCAATTTCGCCAATCTTTGTTTTATAATTAGTTTCTAAAATCTTATAGCCCTTTTTCTCTAAATAATTTTTGGCAATATTTTCGCCAAGAGTTCCTATTTCTTTTGTTTGCATTTTAGAATTAAGATGTAAAAGTTTTTATTTCACTGGCTTTCCATTAGTTTTTTAATTTCTTGCTCTAAAAGATTAACTGCTTTTTGAGTTTCTAACTTTTTGAAGATTTTGCCCCCTTTCATTAAAAAAGCTAAATTTTTGCCAGCTCCAACTATAGCTAAATCTGCTTCTTTGCCTTCTCCTAAACCGTTAACCACACAACCCATAATCGCAATTTTAATTGGTTTTTTAAAATTTTTGGTTAATTTTTCAATTTTTTTTGAAATCCCAACCACATCAATTTTAGTTCTGGCACAAGTAGGACAGCTAATAATTTTAGGGCCAAATTCTCTAAGCTCTAAGCTTTTTAAAATTTCAAAAGCAACTTTTACTTCTTCAACCGGATCGCAGCTTAGAGAAACCCTAATTGTATCTCCAATGCCTTTTTTTAATAAATAACCTAAAGCAATTGCCGACTTAATGCTCCCTGTAAATTTTCCACCCGCTTCAGTAACTCCTAAATGTAAAGGATAATTTGTTTTTTGAGATAAAATTTCATAAACTTCTATTGTTCTTAAAACATCGGTTGCTTTGGCTGAAATGACAATATTATCAAAACCAAGTTTTTCTAATAAATTTACATTTCTCAAAGCAGACTCAGCTAAAGCTTTGGCTGAACTATGACCATATTTTTCTAATAAATCTTTTTCTAAAGAACCAGAATTGACACCAACTCTTATTGGAATATTTCTTTCTTTAGCTAATTTAACGATTTCTTTTAAATCTTTTTTAGGAAAATTCCCAGGATTAATTCGAATTTTATCAGCTCCTTGTAAAATTGATTCTTTGGCTAAAGCGCTTGAGAAATGAATGTCAGCTACTAAAGGGATATTAATTTGTTTTTTAATTTCAGAAATTGCTTTAGCGCTTTCAATATCTGGAATACCAACTCTAATAATTTCACAGCCTGCTTTTTCTAATTTTTTAATTTGAGATACTGTTTTTTTAATATCTCTGGTAGGGGTATTGGTCATCGATTGAACCAAAATTGGTAAATTGCCGCCTATTTTTTTGTTTCCAATTTGAATTATTTTGGTTTTTTTTCTTTTAATTTCTTCCATATTTTTTAAAAAGATAATTTTTAATTTTTTTTATTTCCCAATCAGGAGCTGAAGTGCCAGAAATTACCCCCAATTTTCTAATTCCTTTAAAATCAATTTCTTTCACTTCTTTTAACGAGTTAGCCCACCAAACTTTCTTTTTAGCTTTTTGAGAGAGTACAACTAACCTTTTGGTATTAGCCGAAGTTTTTGAGCCAATAACTAAAATACTATCAGCTTTTTCAAAAATTTCTTTTAATTCTTTTTGTCTGGCTTTGACTTCAGGACATAAGGTATCAATAAATTTTAAATTTTTTGTTTTCTTTTTTAAAATCTTTAAAATGCTTTCAACATTTTCTAACTCTTGAGTAGTTTGAGAAACGACCCCAATTTTTTCCATTTTAGGTAGTTTTTTAGCTTCTTCAGGATTTTGAATCAAAATTGCTTTTTTTTGAACTGCTTTTTTAATGCCTTCAACTTCAGGATGATTTAAATCTCCAATAATTACAACTTGGTAACCTAATTTTTTTAAATACAAAGCAGAATTTTGGGCCTTTTTCACTAGAGGACAGGTTGCATCTTTAATTTTAATTTTTGTTTCTGCAAGAAATTTTTCTGGTAGAATTTCACCATGAGCCCTTAAAACTAAAGTGCCATTTTTTATTTTTTTAAAATCATCAACCACTTTTCCTCCTAATTTTTCTATTTTTTCAATAACTAATTCATTGTGAATTAAAGGGCCTAAAAAATAAACTGGTTTTGGATCATTTTTAAGAGATGATTTAGCAATATTTAAAGCTCTTTTTACTCCAGTACAAAAACCAATATGTTTTGCAAAAATTATTTTCATAGTTTATCTTAAAAAAGATTTCACAATTTTTAAATCTTCTGGATAAGTAACCTTAATATTTTTAAAACTTGTTATTAAAACCTTTGGTTTAAAGCCTAATCTTTCAACTAAAGAAACATCATCAGTACCTAAGAATTTATCTCTCTTTGCCTTTTCAAAAGCCTTTTTTGCTAATTCATATTCAATAACCTGAGGAGTTTGAGCTAAGAAAGTTTCTTTTCTATTTAATGTCTTTAAAACAAAACCTTCTTTTGAAACTTTCTTAATTGTATCTTTTGCCATTTGGGCCAAAAGAGCGCATTTATACTTTTTACCAGCTGCAATAATCTCTTCGATTTCGTTTTTAGTAACAAGAGGGTTTGCTCCGTTGTGAAATAAAACTAAATCGCCTTTTTGAGCTCCAACTTTTTCTAAAAAATTTAGACCCAAAAAAGCAGAGATTTGTCTTTCTTCACCGCCCTTAACCAAAGCTACTATTTTTTTAAAGCGGTATTTAGAAATTAAACTTAAAAATTTACTAAAATATTCTTCTTTTGTCACAATGATGATTTTTTGAATTTTTTTTGATTTTTCGAAAGGCAAAATAGTGTAATAAATTAAAGGTCGGCCAAAAATTGGATAAAAAATTTTGTTAATTTGATGTCCACTAAAAGAGCGCATTCTCTGACTATTACCAGCTGCTAAAATTATTGCTATTTGCATAATTAATATAGAATCAAAGCTTTTTTTGTTGGCCGGCAAATAAAAATATCGCCGTTAAATGTTTCAAAACCCTCGGCTATTTTTTTGGCAAGATTATAATTAGAAGTTTCGCAAAACATTGTGGGGCCAGAACCTGAAAGTTTCGCCTCCAAGCCGAATTTCTTTAAATAATTTTCGAGATTATTAATTTCTGGACAAATTTCTCTATTAAGAGTTAAAAAATCTTTGCCAGTTTGGTCATAAAGTTCATACATTTTTTTTGTTTCAATTCTTTTATGGGGCCTAAACAATACAAAATAGCTTGGCAATTTTTTCTTAATTGGTTTTATTATTTCGCCTATTCCTTCAACTTTGCAAGCGCCACCGTAAAAAAAGAAGGGAACATCTGCGCCAACTGTCTTACCAATTTCAACTAATTCTTTTTTAGAAAGCTTTAAGTTATAAAGCAAATTTAAACCAAAAATTGTTGCTGCAGCATCAGCGCTTCCTCCGCCTAAACCTGAAGCAATTGGAATTGTTTTTTGCAAATGAATAGTGCAAGGCAGTTTTTTATTAAGATAGTTTTCCAAAGCAGTTTTAGCTTTAAAAATAATATTTTGATTTTCAGGACAAATAATAGCTCCAGTAATTTTATTTTCTTTTGTTTTTTCAATTAATAAAAAATCGGCTAAATCAACTGATTGAAAAATACTTTCAATTTGATGAAAACCAGTTTCTAATTTTTTTAAAATTTTTAACTCAAGATTAATTTTAGCATTAGCTTGAATAAAAACTGATTTCATAGATTATTATTATAACCTATAAGAAAATTTTTTTCAAATAAACTAAATGAAATACCAAATAAACCCTTGTTTAATCGATTGGTAAAAAACAAAACTTTATTACTAATTGCTAAATTTTTTGGTTGAAAATATGTAGTTTTCATGCTATTTTATTATAGTCTTTTTTATTTAATAATTTTATGGAAGCAATAAGCCAAGACGAAATCGAGGCAACAAAAAAATACAGCCTAAAAGAAGCTATAACTACAAATTTAACGATGGGTTTTGGGGAAAACTATATTTCCCCATATTTAATTGCTTTAGGCGGGGGCTCAAAAGAAGTAAGCCTCTTAAGCGCTATTCCTAATCTTTTTGCGCCACTTTTTCAATTAACAAGTTGGCGTTTAATGAATAAATATTCAAGAAAAAAAATTATTGTCAATCTTTTATTTTGGCAATCTTTAATGTACTTCCCAATTATTTCTTTAATATTTTTATATTTCAAAAACATTAGTTATGTCCCGATATTGCTCATATTTTTTTATACCTTATATGTTATCTTTGGTAATATTGCTGCTCCTGTCTGGGCAAGTTGGATTGGTGATATTATTGAAAAAAATGAAATTGGAAAATTTTTTGGCAAAAGAAATAGCTTAGCTAGCATTTTTTATTTGTTAGGAATGTTTTTTGCCAGTCTTATTCTTGAGCTTTGTAAGAAAAAAATTAAAAATATTGGACTTTTCATTGGCTTTGGAATAATTTTTTTATTAGCAGCAATTTTTAAATTATTTTCGAGATATTTTTTTCTAAAACACTGTGAAAAAGATTTCAAACCATCAAAAGAAAGCTATTTTTCTTTTTTTGATTTTATTAGAGAGGCTCCAAGAAGAAACTATGGAAAATTTTCTCTTTATGTTGCTTTAATAGTTTTAGCTACCAATATTGCCGGTCCTTATTTCGCGCTTTATATGTTAAAAGATCTCAGTTTTTCTTACTTTCAATTTATGTTAGTAAATGCCATCACTGCTTTAATGACATTTTTATCAATGCCATTTTGGGGCAGATTTTCTAATCAATATGGCAATATCTACACATTAAGAATAGGTAGTTTTTTAATTCCTATTATTGCTCTTTTGTGGCCGGTAACTTTGGCTTTGAATCAAAAATCAATTTTTCTTTTTGTTTTATTATTAAACGCCTTTTCTGGCTTTGCCTGGGCAGCTTTTAATTTAGCAGCTGGTAATTTTGTTTTCGATGCTGCTACCCAAGAAAAAAGAAGCCTTTGCGCTGCCTATTCTAATATTTTAAATGGAATCGGAGTATTTATTGGAGCTACTTTAGGAAACTTCATAATTACGAAAATGGTTAAAATTTCTAATGCTAATCCAATTATGATCTTATCTGTTTTCTCAGGAACATTGAGATTTTTGATTGCCGCCTTTTTGGTTTTTAAAATTAGAGAGGTCAAGGTTATTGAACAAGAACCAAATTTATCTATGGCTTATATTATTTCTCAAGTTCTTACTTATCCTGTTGTTTTTTTAGAAAATATTTTTATTAAAAGAAGGAAAAACAAAAACTTATGATAAATTTATTTAATTTTACTTTAATTAAAACTATTAGTTTAGATTTTGGCAAATTAATTTTTTTTATAACTAAAATTAAACCAAAAGATTGTTTAGATATTTTGTTAGCAGCAATTATTTTTTATTTAATTTTAGATCTTTTTAGAAAAACTAAAGGTTTTTCTGTTGTTATTGGTTTTATTTTAATTGTAGCCTTGTTCTCTTTGTCTTTTTGGCTTCAACTTATTTTAACCTATAAAATTCTCCAAACACTTTTTAGTGCTTTTATTATTATCTTGGCAATTATTTTTCAAAACGAAATTCGAAGATTTTTTGAGTATATTGGTATTTTAGGCATTAGAAAAAAAATAAAAAGCCCTCAAGAAAGTTTCTTAGATATTATTACCAAAACTTCATTTTTAATGGCTAAAAAGAAAATTGGAGCAATAATGATTTTTCCTGGCAAAGAATCAATCGAACAATATGCTTTTGGTGGCAAGATGCTTCAGGGCGAAATTTCAGAAGAACTTTTATTAAGTCTTTTCGATGTTCATTCACCAGGTCATGATGGCGCCATAATTATTGAAAATGGGAAAATTACAAAATTTGGCGTTTATCTTCCTCTTTCTCGCGATTTAAACCAACTTGAAAAATATGGAACTCGACACCGAGCAGCTCTTGGTATTACTGAAAAAACTGATTGCCTTTGTATTGTTGTTTCAGAAGAAAAAGGCACTGTATCTGTTGCTTTTTTAGGCAAAATAAAAGTAGTTCAAGATGAAAACGAACTTAAGCAAGAATTAGGAAAATTTCTTAAAATTGACATTTCTGAAACATCTAAGAAAAAGATTTCAAGGATATTAAAGATGATTAGCAATGAATTAGGACTTTTTCTTTTAGCTTTAGTGCTTTCTCTTTCTGGTTGGTTATTTTTAAATCATTCTTCAGCTGGCACAGTTCAGAAAAATTTCATTTTACCAGTTGAAATCATTAATATTCCAAACTCAGTTACAATTGAAGGTGTAAAGCCAATTGAAGTGATTGGCACATTTTCTGGCGCAGAAAATGATTTTGCTTTTATCGAAGCCGGAAAATTAAAAATAATTATTGATGCTAATGATATCACTAGAATTGGGACTCAAAAAATTAAAATTGATCAAGAAAATGTTAGATATGATAAAGACAACAAAAAATTACCAAGTCAAATTTCTTTGATAAAATTAGAACCAAACTACATTCAGCTAACTATAACCAAGAAAGAGGTTGAAAAAAAGTAACTTTATTTCAATTGTGCCCTCGCGAGGATTCGAACCCCGATCTCAAGCTCCGCAAGCTTGCGTCCTATCCATTAAACGACGAGGGCCTATTTATTATTTTACTCTAAATTTATTTTTTTTACAGCCTTAATTTTAAAAAACACCCTAAAGCTGAATTTACGATTTAAAAATCATTAATTCTAAACGAAATTCTAAATTCAAAACACCAAAGATAAAGACCAAAGATTAAAAACCCACCTCGCCGGTGGATCGCCGATGAGGCGACCTCGCCTCAACGGCGGGTCGCCGAAGTGGCGACCAAAAATCAAAAACAAAAATGAAAGATGAACGTGTATCGCCCGAATATTAAACGAATGAGAACGATGAAAATCGCCCGAATGCAAACCGAATAAAACCGAATGTTAAACGAATAATTTTGTGTTGTTTATCTAAAAGAGACAAATTTTATGTTTTTAATTTATATTTTGTTGCTTACCCAGGTTAAGCAACAGGCCCCGCCTTGTTCTATTTGCTTTAAAAAATTAATTTTTACATTTTTAATTTATGTTTTTGGTCTTTGGTCTTTGATTTTTAATTTGTTTATCACCATTCGTGATATTCGTGCTCAAATTCGTGTATATTCGTTTATTTGAAAATTGAAAATTAAAAATTGAAAATTATTATTGCTTACCCAGGGCAAGCAATAGATTTTCACTTACATTTTAGATGATCCAATAGATATTGACAAAATTAGTTATCTTTTATAAACTTAAAAAAAGAAAGGTCGTTTAAAAGCGACCTTTTATTATTAAATTTATGGATTTAAAAAATTTAACAATTGCTATTGAAGAGATTTCTCAAGAGAAAGAAATTCCTCCTGAAAAAATTTTTGAGGCTGTTGAACAAGCCTTAGCTTCTGCTTATAAAAAAGAATATGGAGAGAAAAAAGGAAAATATGAAGCAAAATTAAACCCAAAAACAGGAGAATTAAAATTTTTTAGATTAAAATTGGTAGTTGATGAGAAAATGATTGCCAAAGAAGGGGAAGAGGCAGTTGAAGAAGGAGCCGAAAAAGAAGGGACTTTACAAAAAATTAGGTTTAACCCTGAAAGGCATATTCTTTTAGAAGAAGCAAGGAAAATTCAACCAGAAATTAATCCAGGTGAATTTTTAAGAACAGAACTCGAAACTCCTGAAAATTTTGGTAGAATTGCTGCTCAAACCGCCAGGCAAGTTATTTTGCAACAAATTAAAGAAATTGAAAAAGATCAGCTATACACTAAATTTAAAGAAAAAGAAGGCGAAATTATTTCTGGCATTGTTCAAAGAGTTGATCCAAAGTTTGTTTTATTTGACATTGGAAAGATATCTGGTATTTTAGAAAAATCAGAACAAATACCAAATGAATTTTACCGCCCTGGTCAAAGATTAAAATCTTATGTTTTAAGCGTAGAGAAAACTTCAAAGGGACCATTGGTTAAACTTTCAAGAACTTATCCTAAATTTGTCTCAAAATTGTTTGAATTAGAAGTGCCAGAGATTTCAGCAAAACAAGTTGAAATAAAATCAATTGCTAGAGAACCAGGCTCTCGAACAAAAATTGCTGTTTTTGCTACCGAAGAAGGCATTGATCCAGTTGGGGCAATGATTGGTCAAAGAGGATCAAGAATTATGGCTGTTTCTAATGAACTTGGTGGCGAAAAAATTGATGTTATTGCTTGGTCAGAAGAACCAGATAAATATATTGCTAATTCACTTTCTCCGGCTAAAGTTTTAGAAATAAGAATTTTGCCTCAAAATAAAGCTTTGGCTATTGTTCCTGACGATCAACTTTCTTTAGCCATTGGTAAAGATGGCCAAAATGTAAGGTTAGCAGCCAAATTAACCGGTTGGCGTATTGATGTTAAAACTTTAAAACAATTTGAAGCCGAAAAAGAGTTATCAGAAGAAGAATCTGATACCACTGATGATAATCAGCCAGTTAATGATAATGATTCAGCTGATTCAAAGACAGAATAAGTCACCGCTTCGGTGACCTGCCGTTGAGGCGAGGTCGCCTCAACGGCGATATCATTTTGAAAAAGCGATCAAAAAGCAATAATTTTAATCAAAAAATTTTAATTTAATGGTGGCGAAAATTTTTTCGGCCGCTCTCATTGGTTTAGAAGGAAAGTTGATCGAAGTTGAAGTTTCAGCTCTAAAAGGTTTAAGAGTTTTTAATATTGTCGGTTTACCAGATAAGGCTGTTCAAGAGTCAAAAGAAAGAGTGGCAGCTGCTATTAAAAATATCAATCTTTCTGCTCCTCAGCAACAAGCAAAAAGAATTTTGGTTAACCTTTCGCCAGCTGATTTGAAAAAAGAAGGTACTCTTTATGATTTACCAATTGCTTTAGGTTTTTTATTAGCTACAGAGCAAGTAAAATTTAGTTCAGAAAAAAAGTTGATTTTAGGCGAATTGAGTTTAGATGGCAGGATAAAACCTATTTTTGGCGCTTTATCTTTTGCGAGTTTAGGAGTCCATCTTGGTTTTGAAGAGTTAATTTTGCCAAAAGAAAATGCTAAAGAAGCAGCTTTAGTAAATTTAGAAAGAGAAAGAATAAAAATTATTGGAGTTGAGAGTTTGTCAGAGGCAATTGGCTATTTAGAAAATCGAAGAATAATTGAACCAGAAAAAGTTTCTTTAGATAGTTTTAGTTTCTTTGATAACAATTTTGAAATTGATTATGGCCAAATTGGAGGTCAAAAGAAAGCAAAATTAGCTTTAAAAATTGCAGCCGCCGGAGGCCACAATTTATTCTTTTTAGGGCCGCCAGGGGCTGGCAAAACTATTTTAGCCAAATCAATTATTTCAATTTTGCCCAGATTAGAACTTTCAGAAATTTTTGAATTAACAAAAATTTATAGCACAGCCGGTTTGCTATCAGCTGGAGAAATTATTACCAAAAGACCCTTTCGAAATCCTCATCATAGTGCTTCTGAGGTAGCTTTAATTGGTGGTGGTAATCCACCCCGGCCTGGAGAAATTACTTTAGCCCATCGAGGCATTTTATTTTTAGATGAATTTCCAGAGTTTCATCGGGATGTTTTAGAAAGTTTAAGACAACCAATAGAAGAAGGGAGAATCAATTTAGAAAGAGCGGGTTATTCTTTAACCTTTCCAGCAAAATTTTCTTTAATTGCTGCTGCTAACCCCTGTCCTTGTGGCTATTATGGAGATCCAGAAAGAGAATGTACTTGCACACCAGGCCAGATTTTTGCTTATAGAAGAAAATTATCCGGGCCACTAATTGATCGATTTGACCTTTTTGTTAATGTGCCTTCAGTTAAATTTGAAGACTTAATTTTAAATAGAGACAAAGAAGTAACAGAGAGAGCAAAAAAAGAGATTGAGAGAGCCAGAGAAATTCAAAAAGAAAGATACAAAGACTTAGGGATTTTAACTAATGCCGAACTCAAAATTTCTGAAATCGAAAAATATTGTCAAGCTCCAGCAGAAGCTAAAACTCTTTTGAAAAAATATGTTGACTCTGGAAAACTGTCAGCTCGAGGCTACCACCGAATTTTAAAGGTTTCTCGAACAATTGCCGATTTAGAAAGCAGAGAAAAAATTATTTTTGATGATGTTGCTCAGGCTTTAAGTTTTAGACAAATAGAAGGCTAAAAATTATTGAATTTTTGTGCCAGCAGAATATTTAGCAAAAGGATTTTGACCAAATCTAACATCAAAGTGCAAATGGCAGCCAGCCGGTCCTTTAGGAATAGTAAAGCCAGTAGCTCCAATATAACCTATAATTGTGCCTTGATGAACACTTTTTCCTTCTTGAACTACGAATGCTGATAAATGTCCATAATAGGTAATAACGCCATTTGGGTGTAAAATTTCAACAAAATTACCACCAATTTTATTAAAGCCTACTTTTTGGACAACGCCCCCAGCAACAGCAAAAACCGGATCGCCGCAATTGCCAGTTGAAAAATCGATAGCATTATACCAATGAAGGCCCTGGGTGATTGTAAATGGCCTTGACACTGGAAAGATAAAGGCATTTTGGGCAATAGGAATATTTTTCTCTTTTTTTGCTATTGGTTTTCCACCAGGGATAATTAAGAAATCACCAGCTAAAATTTTATTTTCATCATCTAAATTATTAATATCTAAAATTTCCTTTTTTGGAACCTTGTATAATTTGGCTATTTCGCTTAATGTTTCGCCTTGAGAAACTAAATGAAGAACACCAGAAACTGGCAAAATAATTAATTCTTGACCTGGCTTAAGTTTGGCTGATTTTGAAGAAAGATTATTTGCCCAGACAATAGTTTCTATTGAAATACCAAAGTTTAAGGCAATACTTTCAAGGGTATCGCCTTCTTGAACCACATATTTTTCAATTTCTTTCCTTTGGGTTTGAGTTGCTTTTTCAGTTTCTGAACTAACCGAAGCTAAAGTTTGATTGGTTACTAAAAAAGGAGGAGCATTAGGCTTTAAATAAGAGCTTTCAATAACATCTAAACTATAGGTTGGCAAATTATTTTGGTTAATAGCTTTAGCAGTTAAAAAAATGCTATTTCGACAATAATTTTTTACTTCAAAGACTCCATCAATGTTTTTCTGAGAAAAAGAAAAGGTAAAAACAATAATTAAACCCGTTACCCAGCAGAAAAAATGGGGAGACTTATAGAATTTCCTGGTTTGGCAGAAGATGACTTTTTCTTTTAAAAAAAGAAAAAGTTTTTGTAGATTTTTTAAAATAGGTCAAAAAAATAAATCAATTTAAACCTTTTATCCCATTCTGGCCAAATTTTCCAAATCTAATTTTATGATATAACTAATTTTCCAAAAGTCAAGAGTAAGCCTTTTTATGCGCTTGGAGACAGCTCTCGAAAAATCACACACTCATATACCCACTAGCACTCGTGTCTAACAAGCAAAGAGATCTTGATTTATTGAATATTTTTATGTATATTAGAAATAGCTTTTTTTTCCACTCCCACCTCCCTAACCACTTAATCTAATCTCCTGTGGCGGGAGGGGTTACACCCTTCCTTTCGCCACAGGATTTTTTATTTGAATTCAAAATGGTTCCCTCCTCAACGCCGGGTCGCCGAAGTGGCGACCAAAAACCAAAAACAAAAATGAAAGATGAAACCCGCCTCTTCGGCGGGTAAAAGAATTTATGTTTTTGGTCTTTGGTCTTTGATTTTTAATTTTTTAATTTCTCCTAGGTCAGACCTAGGGGCTCTTTCTTAAATTCAATTAGAAACCAATCTTTTCTATTAGCCTATTCTGAAAGATTTATCTCGAGATATTCAAATGGTTCTTCAAAATTATGCCAGTTTTCTATTTTTCGGAGAGCTTTAGCACCATAGCGCTTCTGAAGTATCGAAGATAGCCCGGTAGCAACACGAGCATGCATTGTAATTTTTTTATAACCTCTTTTCTTTGCCTCTTCAATAAATACTCTGCCTAATTTAAGAAAAGTTCGAAGATCTCTTACTTCTGGTTTAATCGCAATAGATTCAACATACAAAGTTTGATCTTCTTGATCAATTTCTGGATCCCAGTTTTTTAATTCTTCATAGGCCTCTTTTTGTGGTTTTGAAGAGAGATAGCCAATAACTTTATCTTCTTGAGATCGAACTACAATCTGTATTCCGTTGGGATTTTCAAGAGTCTTTCGTAAGTCTTCTAAATTAGATTGCATTTGATCTGGAAAGATAGCTTTTTCAACTGAAAGAATATCTTGAAGAATACTTTCATCAAGTTGAGAGATAATCTCTATATTACCCCCTCTTTTAATTTTTGGTTTTTCTATAGATTTCTCTTTTGATCGAAGATTATCTAAAGCCACAAAAAACTTTTTTGAGGTGAATTGAGAAGGATCAACCCAAGCCGAACCAAAGGAATCGAGATATTGGGTGCCCTGAATACCTGGTCCGCCTATTTTTCGAACCATCTCAGTTCGGGTAGGGAGATCATTTGTTTCCACATCGTTGTAAGCTGTACCCAAAAGAACTGTGTTAATTTTTTTGCTTGGATCTTTAACAAGCACATCTACAAAATTAGAAATATAGGTAAATAGTTGTTGACGTATCTTATCTGCCAGTCCTCGATAGTCATTGTTTATTTCAATGTTGTCTAAAATGGCAATAATTTCTTTTTCTTGATTCTCGGCCATAAGAATAAAAGTTTGGGCAATGGTCTGATTTGTATTCATATCTTTAACTTCAATAATATTTATGCCGGTATCAACTAAATAATCCAAAATAGCAGCCCGATTAAAATTCTCTACTGCAATACAGCAATGAGTATAGTTTCCTTGGAAGATATCGTATCCTGGTTGACGGTCCCAGAGTTTAATCTGAAATTGATATCCTTTCTGCTTTGTTTCCTTTTGAAGATCAGGAAGCAATTTAAGAAGATTTCTTAGATGGTCAAGGCTTGTACCTAATGCTTCTTTAGGATTAGACTCCATTTCTTTTTCAAGAAATTTAATAATTTCTTCAAGGGGATTTTGAAGGTCAAGGGGGCTTAGCTTACCTTTATCAGTTACCAATTCATCTTCTTGGAATTTAATACCATATTTTTTAAATACACTCTTCCAAAGCTTTTTTGCTGTTTCTTGCGGAAGAATACCTGGTTTTCCTTCTTTGCGACTACCTAAAAGATTTGTAATTACTTCAGATAGTTCTTTTGTAAATGATTTGAAACGCTTTTCTTGTTCTTGAGGGGAAGCACCAACATTAAATTCTTGAGTTTTGGGATAAGAAAGCCAGGTGTCATAATCAATACCAGCATCTTGAAAGACTTTTTTGACTTTTTGATTATGTTTTTGAATTTCATCAATAATTTCAAGCTCATCTCTGGTGTAGCGTGATCTGTCAAAATCCTGGTTTAAAATAATTGGCTGGAAATCGCCTTGAAGTGTAGTTTTGACGATAATTTTTAAGAGATCTCGAGATTCTTCTTCAAAATTTCTTTCAGCAAAGAAAAGTTTTGAAAGATATTCTAGATTCCATTGATTGATGGCTTCTGGAGCAATTTTTGATTCAATGCCAATTTTTTTAGAAAATTCTTTAATAAGTTCAGAGCCTATCTCTTGAATAATGTTCTTTGAAGTAAGACCTTCTTTTTGATAAAGTGCTTTGGTAATTTCGAGCAATTTTGATTCTAAGCCCAGGCGATGATAAGCGTCTGAAAGCTCAAGAAGTTTTTCAAGATAAACAGAATCTTTTTCAGGAGTTCTTCTGATTAATAAACTGATTGCAGAAATACTATCTGAATTTAATGTGTCAACTAGTGTTAAAGTTCGTTCCAGGCGTGGAAAGCCTAATTGTTGTATTTTTTGAATAATCATTTGTTGGGCGAGATCGCGATCGATTTCAAAAAGTTTAGCAAGGCGAATTTGATTTTGTTCAAAAAAAGCATCAGGATTAATTGCTTGTTTGTTTTCTGGAAGCTGAGGGTTTATGGTTCTTGCATATTCTTTAATGACACGTAAACTCGGAATATCATCTAAAATGATATCGCCGAGATCCTTATTGTGGTGTAATAATTGATTTATCCGAGCATAAACAAAAAGTTTCTCGTCTTCAGAAATCTGGTGTTTCTGTAAGATTGGCTCAATAAAAGCAAGTTTTGAAAAATCTGTGTTTTTAACCAAAGCTGAAAGAGATTCGGCAGTGGCAAGACGCACGTCTGGATCATCATCTTTTAAACCTTTTTCATAAATCTTAACATAAAGTTCTGGATTAATTTGAGCCAAAGCTGAAAGAGATTCGGCAGTGGCACGACGCACCTCCCAATCACTATCTTGTAAACCTTTTTCATAAAGATTAGCAGCTAATTTTGGATTGATTGGAGCCAAAGCTGAAAGAGATTCAGCAGTGCCACGACGCACCCCCCAATCCCTATCTTGTAAACCTTTTTCATAAAGATTAGCAGCTAATTTTGGATTGATTGGAGCCAAAGCTGAAAGAGATTCAGCAGTGCCACGACGCACCCCCAAATCATCATTTTTTAAACCTTGTTCATAAAGATTAACATAAAGTTCTTGATTAATTGGAGCCAAAGCTGAAAGAGATTCGGCAGTACCATGACGCACGTTTGGATCAATATCTTTTAAACCTTGTTCATAAAGCTTAACATAAAGTTCTTGAAGTTCTTGATTAATTGGAGCCAAAGCTGAAAGAGATTCGGCAGTGGCACGACGCACATCTGGATCATTATCTTTTAAACCTTGTTCATAAAGATTAACATAAAGTTTTGGATTGATTGGAGCCAAAGCTGAAAGAGATTCGGCAGTGGCAAGACGCACCCTCCAATCGTCATCTTTTAAACCTTGTTCATAAAGCTTAACATAAAGTTTTTGATTAATTGGAGCCAAAGCTGAAAGAGATTCAGCAGTGGCAAGACGCACCCCCCAATTGCCATCTTGTAAACCCTTTTCATAAAGATTAGCAGCTAATTTTGGATTGATTGGAACCAAAGCTGAAAGAGATTTGGCAGTACCATGACGCACCTCCCAATCCCTATCTTGTAAACCTTTTTCATAAAGATTAGCAGCTAATTCTGGATTGATTGGAACCAAAGCTGAAAGAGATTTAGCAGTGCCACGACGCACCCCCAAATCATCATTTTTTAAACCTTGTTCATAAAGCTTAGCAGCTAATTCTTTATTGATTAGAGTCAAAGCTGAAAGAGATTCGGCAGTGGCAAAACGCACCCCTAAATCATCATTTTTTAAACCTTGTTCATAAAGATTAACATAAAGTTCTGGATTGATTAGAGCCAAAGCTGAAAGAGATTCGGCAGTAGCACGACGCACCCCAAAATCATCATTTTTTAATCCTTGTTTATAAAGATTAACATAAAGTTCTTGGTTAATTGGAGCCAAAGCTGAAAGAGATTCGGCAGTGCCACGACGCACCTTCCACTCATTATCTTTTAAACCTTGTTCATAAAGATTAACATAAATTTCTTGATTAATTGGAGCCAAAGCTGAAAGAGATTCAGCAGTAGCAAGACGCACCTTCCAATCCCTATCTTTTAAACCTTGTTCAAAAGCTAAAAAAGTAAAGGTTCCATATTCGATATTTTTACGTTCCTTCTCAGCAAGCTTCCGTAAGTTTTCTAATTTTTGTAATTCTTCCTCAGAAACTTCTTTTTTCAATCTTTCTTTGGTTTTTATACGTAAGGTTTCAATAAAAAGTCTATCTTCGAATTGTTGAGAAGAACGTAATTTCAAAAGTTCCGTAGCTGGCACTCCAATCTCTTTCTCTGGGCTATTAGTTGGATATTCAAGTTTTTTTAATGAAGGCAAAGCTTCTCGCATCTCGCGATGGTGTTCTTTACGTTCTTCATAAAAATTATGAGATTCGGGCCTTCTTTCGATCATAGTGATTATTTTTTCAAAAAATAAATTGATTGTAATAAATAATACCAAAACTATTTGCTTTTATCTACTTTTATATTATCAATATACTTTACACATAAGTAAGATTGATGCTTCTTTTGAAAATAAAAATTTTTTAAATGTAGGGTAAGAGTTGTGCCAAAAATTAAAGTTAAAAGTTGGAATATCTTTAACTAAATTATAAAAGGATCACCTCTTACAATGATAATTTTATCACAAATTTATTTGATGTTCAAAGAAAAAGCAAGAGCAGAATTTGCAAGAAAAGTTCTATTAGAAAATCTAAAGCAGAATAGAAAAATATTCAAAAAACAGCTAAAGAAAAGTGATATTCAAAAAACACAATTTCTTTGGCTTTAGTAAAAAAGGAAAGGTTATTTATTTTAAAAACCTCAAAAATCTCCATATTTTAAAATCATTCTTTGGATAATTCTTTTTTCTCATTTTTGATAAACGCATTGCAAATAGGCAGTGTTTAAATTAGATATAGTTTTACCGATTTCGCCATCAGAAACTCCTACTTGATAATTATTTAATAAGGTAGAAGTCCAGTAATAGAACGAATCATTGCTTTTCCAGAACACAATAGGAGTATTTGAAGCAGAATCACTTGGCAGATTAATAACGCTTATCATTTCTAAAACATTAGGCAATCTCCAATTTTTATAGCCTTGAAAATTTAAATTTTGACAAATTTTTAGGCCTTCTTGCCAAGGAATGGTATTATTAAATCCCAAAAGCAGAGTTGTGTCTCCTTTAACCCAAAAAAGATTATTACAATTTTCAAAAATAGTTTTATCATCTTCTTGATAACTGGGTCGGCAAGAATCTGCTTTTTCTTCGCCTGATAAGCCACTTTTAGCAATTATTTTTTGGCTATTACTATTTCTTACTGGCAAGAAATAAAAAGTAGGTTTTGGCCTATCAAGAGTTGAATCATAATAAGCTAAATCGCTAACACCACTTGAGAAATCAACATATCGATATTTATAAGAATTATATCCAGAGACACTTTGATGTTCATAAGAAGAAGACCAATATTTATCAGCTTTTATATTTTGGAAAACTTCATTTATTAATGGATTTTGGTCATCTGGAACTTTACTATAATCAATAAGCGTAATTAACTCTTTAATAGTTGGCAAACGCCAATCATTATAGCCAAGAAAATTAGTATTATTGAGTTGGTCAATAAAAAGTTGAGCATCTTCATATGTTTTTTTAGTAATATTTCCTTCTTGGCTATTACCATCTTTTAGCCACATTAAACCAGTATATAAATCAGTAACCGTGCCATCATTATTATCTTGAAAGCCTGGAATGGGCTTTGCTTTAGCAATATTAGAAATTTCAGAAAGAGCACCATTTTGGTTAATTGTTTTTATAGCAAAATAATAAGTTTTTTCAGGATCTAAATTTTTAATTGTTAAATTTTCTATTGCTCCTTTCTCTTTTGGAATTAGAGATTGGTCAAATAAAGTTGCCTCTTCCCAAGAAATTTGATTTTCATTTTCAGGCATTTCAACAATTTCTTTTTCAGAATATTTAATAATGTAGCCCTTGCCTCCTTGAGAAGACCAAAAAAGATCAACTGCCTTTCTAATAGCTGAAGGTCCGGCAACTAAATCTTGAATTGGAGGTAGCGGAGTAAAAAACGGAGTGGTTGTTGTTAGCAATGAGTAATTATTACCATCAAAAGCCCGGATAGCAAAATAGTAAGTTGAATCATAATCAAGCAAAAAACTAATTGTAGTTATAATAGTAGTTGTCGAAAAAAGAAAATTGTTAGTATTTGTGGCATTATCTTCTCTAATTTCTTCTTTAGAGTAATAGACAATATAAGAGATATCAGATTCAGGATTATCAGGGTCAGTACTTGAAGCCCAAGAGAGAAATAGATTTTGAGATTTACTTTTCTCTTTATCAACTAAAAAATTTTCAACCAGATTAGGAGGTAAATTAGAAAAAACACTATTTTTAAATTTGGGAGTTCCTAAAATTTCATTGCCACCAACATCATGACCTCTCTTGATAATTTCTGTATTTGTTGCCCAATTTTCTGATAAATTGCCAGAAATTCTTGGATTAATTCTTTCCATTGTCTTTTTACTTTTGCTATCTCCTGCAAACCATCTAGTTTTGCAATTAATTTCATCAATTATATTCCCATTGGAGTCTAATAACTTTAGATATTCGCCATTATCTTTTAGGCTGCCTTTATAAATTTGATCTTCTTCAATATCAGAAATTGTTGTACTTGAAGTTCTTTCTAAAAGATAAAAACCATAAGCTGGAATAGTTTTAGTTAGTGAAATAGTATGAGTATTAGTTGCTTCTTCGCCCCAGACAATTTTCCAATTATTTAAGTCAATTGGTTTATTAGTGTTATTATAAAGTTCTAACCATTCATCATTGCTGCTACTAACAGTTCCTGCCCAGGCAATTTCATTAATAACAACATCTAATGGGGCATAATTAATAGTAGTTTTAGAATCAGTGGTTGTTGAATTTAGATTTTCCTGGCAGATACTATTTTCTGCTTTTGGGGTACCAAAAAGCCCATTTATTGACAAAGTGGAGCAAGAAGTGTACCAGCTCAAATTTTCATCTCTTTCGGCTGTTTTCTTAATAGGCGTTTTTTCTCCCCCTGGCCAAGAAGAAGTTGCTTCTATTTTATCGACTAAATTACAATTTTGATCGAAAAGATATAAAGAGAAATTAGAATCATTAAGACTGTTTCTAAAAAATAGATCGGCTGAAATTCCAGGAACCGTATTATCATCAGTTCTTTCTAAAAGAAAATAATCATTAGGATTAATATTTTTTTGATCAAAAAATATCTTTATTTGAATCTCATTTTTGTTATCTTTTGTATCTAGGCCAATAATTTGCCAATTAGTCAAAGATATACTAGTAGTTGAAATATTTTTTAATTCTATCCATTCGGCATTACTACTCGAAGCGCTACCCATCCAAGCAATTTCATTGAAAATTACTGGTGAATAAACAGGCAAGGGAAGATTTTCTAAACTACAAATACTTGGCTCTTTATTTGTATTAGGTGGAGATTGGCTAAATCCACCTGAACCAACTTGAGTATTTTGAGATTGCTTATTTGAACTTTGTTGACTGGCGCTTTTTTGATTAGAGGTTTGCGAACTAGAAGTTGGAGATTTTGGGAAATAACCATAACTATTTTCAGCTTTTGGGGTTCCGCCCGGTTTTTCACTACTTTGCCAGCCAAAACTAAACCTTTGTCTTTCCATAGTTCTTTTTGAACTATTATCTCCTGCTGGCCAATCAGATTTCGCTATTACCATATCTTGCAACTTGCAATCTTTATCAAAAAGATAAAGGGTTTCATTAGAATTTTTAATTGCTCCTGTAAATATCTGATCTGCTTTTATTTGAGGCAGGGTATTATCATCGGTTCTCTCTAAAAGAAAAAAGCCACCTGCTGGCAGGGTGGCTTTTTGAAAAACTAATTTAATTTTCCCATCCTTGTTTTGCAATTGCCAACCTTCAAGATTTTGAGGTTTGCCAGAAATATTTTTTAATTCTATCCACTCATCATTTGCCGAATTAGTTGTTCCCATCCAGGCTATCTCATTAAAAATCACTTCTGAAATTAAATGCTCATTTTCTGATGGTAATTGGCAGAAAGAAATAGCTGCTTTCAGAACATCATTTTTTTGATTACTCTCTTGAGAAGTAGTTGATGTAACATGATTTTCTATAATATTATTTTCTTTATTATCTTCTTTTTGCGTTGTTTCTTCTAAATTTAGTGTTTGCTGTATATCTTTTTGATTAATTTGGGCGCTTTTCTCTTGTAATGCTGATGGATTTAGAGAAAGATTATTATTTGTTTTTAAAGAATTAATTATTGTATTAATATTTTCAATTTCTTTTTCAATAACTTCAGGTGGAGTATTTGTAGTTTTTTTCTTCCAAGGGCTGAAATCTGCGATAAAATTTTTTATTTTAGTAATTAAACTTTCTAATGGGTTTTCAGCTTTAGTAAATATCTCTATTGTCTTAATATAGCTTTCAGCTACGGCTAAAATTTTGTTTAAACGTTCTTTTAACGGATTGACAACGTTTCTTTCTAAAAAACCAGGAGATTGAAAACCAAAATCTGGTACTGGCGAGTTAAAATCTATTTCTATTTGAGGACTTTCTAACCATTGATAATTTTTAAAGTCTTCTTCTGTTATTGTTCCTTTAATATCAAGAATAAAAGGCGGAATTTCAGAATTTAAAGAAACTAAACTCCCTCGGGGAGCAAAAGGATCGCCTCGATCAATTGGCGGTTTTAGATTTTGAGGCGAATAGATTCTAAGAATTACTATTGCCTTCTTTTTGTTATTAATAAAACCAATTTCTTTATAAATTAAAATATATTGAAAATTAGCTTCAAATTGGGATTTATCTTTTGCTGTATATTGGAGTTCTAAATTGCCAGTATTAACTTTAATTTGATTTGCCAACAAAACATTTAAAAGATAATCTACGCTTTTTTTAACGCTAATATCTTCAATTTTCTCTATTAAGCCTGCGAATTCTGTTTTACCATAAGAAATTATTAATTTAGTAACAACTTCTCCAATTTTAAAAAGTGTATCTACAGGAAGCTCGTTTAAAAAATAAGTTAAGACTTTTGAAATGGTAGTAGATTGAATAATGCACAAAGCTGCTATTATCTCTTTAGAATCACGACCTCTTATAAATCTTGTTTCGGCTTCTATACGAAGAGGCGCTGGTAAAGAATAAAAAATGCCATTTACTTCCATATTTCCTAAATGAGGATAACTATTTAAAGAAGGATTATTTTGAGCTAAAGAAAAATGAAATAAAAATAAAAATGTTAAAAGAAAAAATTTAAATAAAAACTTTTTCTTCATATTATTGAATAGTTAAACTATTTAGTAATTTATTAAATTCTTCTAAACAACTTGGATTTTCTTCAGGGGCTATTACTTTGAAGTCTATTTGAGATGATTTATCTACTAAAGGAATACTTACAGTAATATATTTTTCAGACCCATAATCTGAAGTATAATAAGCAACTGTTTTAAACCCATCTCGATTAGCGATTTTTATAATTGTTGTATTTTCTTTTTTAAATTTACCGGTTTTAATTTCATCAATTTCTGACAACAAAGATTGAATAGATGCGGTGTTGTATGACATTTCAACAAAGATGCTACAACCTTTAAAATGATTTCCTGCAGGGGTAGTAGTAACCCCAAAATCATAACTTCTTAAATCGATAACATTTGATAAACGGTCATTAGTATAATGCGACTCTCTCCAATCCTTGGGTAATTTTAAACTAACCCCTATTTTTTTATTCTCGGCTAATTTATAATCTGGGGTCTCTGTAATAATTAAATTCTCTGATATTTTTTGCGCTTCCTCAAACTTTTCATTTATTATTTCATTGTTTTCTTTCTCTTTCTTATATTCTTTCCAAGTTTGCCAAAAAATCCAACCAAAAAAAGAGAGAATTAAAATACTAACAACTAAAAGAATAATAGAAATTTTTTTATTCATATAAAATTAATTTTTAAATTAGACCTTTTATATTAAAAAATCCTCTGGTTGAAACCAGAGGACGATAAAAAATTAAAACTCCCCAAAATGCTTTTTAATATCAGATTATTTAAAATAAAAAACATTGCCTTTATTAATTTAGCAATTAATAAAAGTAATTAATAAAAATTAATTTTAAAAATTTATTCTATTTTCTTATATCTAAAAATTTTTGTCAATACCCTAGATTATATGTGAAGTTCCTCATCAGCGACTCGCCGCCGAGGCGAGTTTTTGGTCTTTGATTTTTAATTTTTCTTAGATCAGGCCTAGGGGAATTTTATCTCTTGACTTTTTCTTTCTCTTGATTACACTAATCATTATTAAAAGTATGGAACAAAGATACTTAACCAAAGAAACTTTAGAAAAACTTAAAAATGAACTCCAAGAGCTAAAAACAAAAACTGCTTTTAAAGTGGCCCAAGAAATTCATGAGGCTGCTTCTTTTGGCGACCTTTCAGAAAATGCTGCCTATGCAGCCGCCAAAGAAGAAAAAGCTCTTTTAGATCAGAAAATTGCCGAATTAGAAGAACTAATTCAAAACGCTTCTGTCATTCCAACGCATCAGAAGGTTGATAAAATCACCATTGGAGTTACTGTTTATTTAAAAACTGATAATAAAATCATAAAATATACAATTTTAGACCCAATTATTGCTGATCCTCAAAAAGGAATTATTTCCTATGAATCTCCCATAGGACAAGCTCTTTTAAATCACAAAAAAGGTGATATAATAGAAATTGACACTCCAAAAGGTAGGACACAATATAAAGTTGTAAAGATTGCCTAATTTTTTAGAAAATTAAAGAATGAGCAAAGAAAAAATTCTAAATTTTGCCTTAGCAATTTATCGTATTACGGACAAATTTCCTAAAGAAGAGCCCTTGAAAAATGTCATTAGGAAAAATGCCTTAGAAATGATTGAAGAATATTTTCTTTTTTTAAATAAACCTACCTTAAACAACTCAGGCAACAATCCAATTTTTGCTAAATTAGAAACCTTAGATCATCTTTTTATTTTGGCTGAAAAACAAAATTGGTTGAATCCTAAAAACTTCGTGATTCTCAGAAAAGAGATCCAGAGGATAAAAGAAGAATTCAAAAATAGAAATCAAAACAAGGCCAAAAGGGAAATCAAAGACAATCTTGAAAATAAAACTTTAAAGCTTAATAGCAATCGGGAACAAAGGTGTCAAAAAATTTTAGAAGTATTAGGAAAAGAAGGCAAGATTAAAGTTTCGGACATTCAAAAGTATTTTCCCCAGATAACTAAAAGAACCTTGAGGAGGGATTTAAGATATTTATTTCAGACAAGGCAAATTCTTAGGGTTGGCGACAGGATTAACACATATTATATTCTTAATAATAAAGGTGAAAACTTAGGACAAAATAATCCCTCAGATGTCCTATTATTGTCCTAATGACATATTATTGTCCTATGAGTATAAGAAAACAATACGAAAAATTATATAATCAATACGTAGATAAGATTTATCGCTTTATTTATATTAAGATAGGTCATAAGGAAACTTCTCAAGATTTGACCCATCAAGTTTTCCTAAAGGGATGGCAAAGGTTTAAGAAAAAAGGAGAAAATGACAATCGTCCTAAGATTGAAAATCCTCAGGCATATTTTTACCAAATTGCCAGAAACGAAATTAATAACTATTATCGCCAACTACCAGTTCAAAAAATTGTTTCTTTAGAAGAAATTAAAACTGAAATTAGAGATCCAGATCCGATTGCCGAAGAAAAACTTATTAATTCTTTAGATTTAGAAACTCTTAGAAGGGCTCTTTTGGCCTTGCCAGAAGACTATCAAAATGTTGTTATTTTACATTATTTGGAAAATTACTCTTTTAGAGAAATAGGCAAAATTTTAGAAAAAGAAGAGGGAACAGTCAGAGTTATGGCTTTTCGCGGCTTGCAAAAGCTGAAAGAAAAGCTCTTAAACAACCACATAAGCTAACAGCTAAATTAAAGATTAAAGATTAAAGACCAAAAACCAAAAACTCGCCTCAACGGCGGGTCGCCGTCGAGGCGACCATAAGATCTAACGAATTTTGGCTCTGTTGCTTAACCTGGGTAAGCAATATAACCCTGGGTAAGCAATAACTAATTTGGGCGCGAATTTCACGAATTTATTTTACCCGCCCTAGAGACGAACTTTTGGAATTTGGAATTTAGTATTTGGAATTTTGTTTAGAATTTAGGATTTAGAATTTAGGATTTAAATTTATCAAATATATTTGATATCTGAAAGCTTCAAATATTTGATTGTAACGAATTGGTAAAAATTGCGTCTTAATAATAAAGAGCCAAAATTATGGAAGACAAAAAACTGATTGCTAAAATTAAAGAATTCTCGAAAATAAAGCCTGATAAAGACTGGGTTTTGTGGTCAAAACAAGAAATTTTTAAAAATGAGCCTCAAGAGAGATTTGAAATTTCTCCTAGAGTTTGGATTCCAACTGTAACAAGTTTAAGTTTGGCAGTAATAGTTTTGGTTTTGTTTACAAGCGGTGCTTTTGAAGGTTTTTCTTCTTTACAACTATCTTCTTTCAAAAAATTAGAGCCAAAAATTCAATTACCCTTTTTAGCTGAAAACCCTCAAAAAACCCAAATAAAAGAATCAATTAAAACAGTTAATAACGACCTTAAAAGCGTTTCTAATGCTTTAGATAATCTTAAAAGCAAAGTGGCTCAAGATCCAAAATTAGACAAAAAAATGGTAATTAATGTAGCCCAAACAAGCAAAATAACTGCTTTAAATACCAAAGAAATAGCCAAAAAAATAGAAGAAAACAAAATTTTAAATGAAAACGAAAAAAGCGATATTTTAGCAAGCTTAGAAAGCAATTCCCAAGAAGTTTCCCAAAAGAGCGAGGAAATTCAAAAAGAAGCAATTCAGTCTTTGATTGCTGATTTAGAAAATAAAAGCTTAAAAGATGAAGATAAGGCAAAATTAGAAAAAGCAAAAGAGTATTTTCAAGAAGATAAGATTAACGAGTGTTTAATTTTAATATCCCAAATCGGCAATTAAATTTAATTTGATAAAAAGATTTGAAATTTGCCGTTGTTTTTTCTTTTAAATTTTAAAGGTCGAACAACGGCGCCCCCTTAGCTACCAAAAGTAGCAGGGTTAAAAAGGTCGAAACAAGGTTAGATAAAGGTCGAGAAAAACCTTGTTTCTAAAAAAATAATAATTAAAAGGTAAAAAAATGTCTAAAATAGGAAAAAAATTACTTTCTTTCTTAACTGCAGTTTCTTTGGCAGTAATGATAGTTCCGGTTGTTCCGGTCCAAGCATTAACTGCTGAAGAAATTCAACAGCAAATTGCTCAATTACAACAAACCATTGCCCAATTGCAAGCCCAATTGGCTCAGCTTCAAGGCGGTCAAGGTGGTCAAACCACTCCAACCACCCAAGTTCCAGCTGTGTGCCAAGGAGTAACTTTCACTAGAAATTTGAAAGTTGGTTCAGTTGGCAATAATGTTAAATGCTTACAAGCATTATTGAACCAAGATCCAGACACCCAAGTGGCTGCTTCTGGCACTGGTTCACCTGGACATGAAACTACTTATTTTGGTTCAAAAACCAAAGCAGCAGTTATCAAATTCCAGGAAAAATATGCCTCTGAAATTTTAACTCCTTATGGCTTGTCAAAAGGAACTGGTTTGGTTGGCCCAGCAACCAGAGCAAAATTAAATGCTCTCTTACAAGGCGGTACTACTGGTGGTCAAACAGGTGGTCAAACAGGCGGTCAAACCCAACCAACTGGAACCGGTTTAACCGTTGCTTTAGCCCCAGATACTCCAGCAGCTGGTACCATTGTTGCTGGTCAAGCCTTAGCTGATTTGCTTCACATTAAATTTACCAATGGCGACAACGCCGAGGTGAAAGTGACCCAATTAAAATTAAAGAGAGGAGGTATTTCTGCTGATGCCACTTTAGAAAATGTTTATTTATATGATGGCAATACCAGATTAACCGATGCTGCTTCAGTTAGCGGAGGTTATGTCACTTTTGCTGATCCAGCTGGTTTATTCACTATTCCTGCTGGTCAATCAAAAGTGATTGCTGTTAAATCTGATATTGCTTCTGGATCTAATGGTCAAACCTTGAATGTTTCAGTCGTGGCTTCAACAGATGTTGTTAGCAATGCCTCTTCTTTAAGTGGCACTTTCCCAATCACTGGTAATTTAATGAATGTAGCTTCAGCTACTCTTGGCTCAGTAACTCTTTCTGGTGTTACCCCATCAGGCAGTGGCAATGTTGATCCAGGCCAAACCGATTACCAAGTTTGGGGAGTAACAGCTAATGTTTCAACTCATAAAGCTAATCTAAAATATCTTAGATTAAGAGAAATTGGTTCAATTAGTGCCTCTGATTTACAGAACTTTAATCTTTATGTAGATGGGGTTAAAGTTGCTGGTCCAGTGAGTTTGGGTTCAGATTATTATGTGGCTTTTGATTTAACCAGCAATCCAGTTTCTTTAACCACTGGTAACCATACCTTAGAAGTAAGAGCTGATATTGTTGGTGGTTCAAATCGCCAATATTCATTCTCTTTGAGAAATGCGGCTGATTTCTATGTTGAAGATGCTGAATTTAATGTTCCAGTAAGATATTCAGGCGGTGTTTTAACAACTGGCACTATTACTATTAATCCAGGTTCAATGACCGTCACTTTAGCCAGTGATTCTCCATCAGGCTCAGTGGTTAAAAGAGCAACCAATGTTCCTTTAGCCAGATTTGTTTTAACTGCCTATGGAGAAAAGGTTAAAGTTGAAAGCTTAAAGGTGGCTGTTGATAATGGTAACAATGGTGATATTGGCGGTCTTGATAATGGCGCTTTATATGTTAATGGTAGTAAAATTGGCTCAACAGCTGATATCATTCAAGATGGTACCACTTACAATTTAGGCTCTTCTTTGATTGTTGAACCAGGAAAACCAGTTACCGTTGAAGTTAGAGCTGATATGTATAAAGCTAATAGTAATGATTTAACAGCTAGCAACTTAAGAGTCACCTTAGAAGCAGGTTCTAGCAATGCTCAGGCTCTAACTTCTTTACAGGTTTTGAATGTTCCTAGTAGCAATGTTAATGCCAATACTTTATCAGTTGGAACTGGTAATTTAACTGTAGCTAAAAACAGTGCCTATGGTAATCAGTCAGTTGTTCCACCTAAATCAGGCTATAAATTAGCTTCTTTTGTTCTTTCAACTGGAGATGCTGAAGATGTGAAAATTAATAGTTTCACCGTTCAAGTAGCCACAGGAAGCAATGCTACTTTAACAAATCTTAGCAATCTCTATGTAAAATATGGCAATAACCAGACCACTCCAAAGAGCAGTGTTGCCAGTTCTAATACTTTTTATGTTAACTACACAATGGCAAAATCAAGCCAGATGGTAGTTGATGTTTATGCTGATATTGCTTCAGGAGCAACTGGAAATTATTACACTGTTTCTTTGGGCGTTTCTGGTCAAACTGCTCAATCTAACACAGCTGTTTCAGTAAATCCTGTTACAGGTCAACAAGTTACCATTGGCACAGTTAGCATTTCAGCTGCCTTAGATTCAAGCACTCCCGATAACCAATTAGTGGTTGCTAATAAAACTAATGTTTTAGTGGCAAAATATAAGTTTGAGGCCAACAACGATACTCAAGTTAAAGATGTCTATATAAAATTAGTAGATCCAAATGCTGATAGAACAGTTATTGGTGCAAAACTTGATCTTAATAATGATGGTACTCCTGATGTTCCTGTTGGAGGAGTAGTTTATAGAGTATTCCAGGCTTATACTAATGGAACAACAACTAATGGGGCTAAGACCATTGATGTACCTTCAGGTAAAGGAAACGAGTTTACTGTTGATGACTATGTAGTTATTTATGATGGTTCTACTTATGATATTAGACAAGTTACAGGTGTTGCTGACGCTCAAATTACAGTAAGTGGTAGCAATTTCAGTAGTGCAAAATCAGTTCAACTTGGTGCCTATACTTATGCTTTCACTGGTGTCAATCTTCAAGTAACCAAAAATGTACCTGTCAAAGTTGGAGTCTATCTTGATTTGAACGATGTAACCACTAATGGTCAATCAGGTGATAGCGCTAAAGTTGCCCTTATTGCTTATAAATATTCAGTCTCTGGAGTTGATACTCTTGTTTATCCAGCTACTAATGAATTTACTGGCCTTCCAGCTAATGAAGCTTTAGTTAGAAGAACTGTACCAACAGTAGTGAAATCTTCAACTCAACCATCTTCAACTTTGTATCCTGGTCAAGGAACAGAAGTTTTATACATTGATGTAAAAGCAGATCCAGCTTATGATGTTCAAGTGAGATCAATCTCCTTTAAACCGGTAATTAGTGGTACTATTACTGGTGGAGATGGTATTCATGTTTATGTGGATAATGTTGAAAAAGGAAGCGCTTTAAATCAAAGCAGCAGCGGTGCTACAGTAACTACTACTAATTGTTCTAATATTACAACTGTGACACTTACAACATCAACTGAAGCTACAAAGTTCCAGATAGGAGAAAAAATTGCTCTTGAGAGTTGCACATTTACTATTGCTGGAATTAATGGAAGTCAACTTACAGTGACACCACCTTTATCAGGAACCTTAAGTACTACTACCGTTACCGTTAACCCTGCTGGTTATACTTCAGGTAATACTTACAAAGTAGCCTTAAATAACTTAGTTATTCCAGCCGGGCAGACAAAGACATTAGTTGTCAAAGCAGATACTTCAGGTTTATCAAACGCTGGTAATTCAATTCAATTTAATGTTGATGCTGATACAAGCTTAGTTACAGATGGAACCGGAAAGTTTGTTTGGACGGATGGTCAAGTAATTAATATTAATGGCTATCTTGTAAAATCATTACCAATTACTGGTAATCCTATAGTTAAACAGTAAAGAATTGACTGAATCTCAGGGCTTTCTTGCGGAAGCCAGCTGAGAAGCCCCCGCCTCTTCGGCGGGGGCATTTTTAAATTTTGGCCATTGCTTACCCAGGTTAAGCAACAGAGCCCGTTGCTTACCCAGGAGAAACAACAAACCGAAATTCGTTAGATTTTATGGTCGCCTCGTCGGCGACTCGCCGTTGAGGCGGGGCCCATTGCTTACCCAGGTTAAGCAATAATCTTATTTTATCTGAATTATTCTGCCATCTGTCTTTAATTTTTATATCTTTAATTTATGTTTTTGGTCTTTGGTCTTTGGTCTTTGATTTTTAATTTGTTGATCGCCATTCGTGATATTCGTGTCCAAATTCGTGTATATTCGCGATTTATAAATTCGTGCAAATTCGCGACTTATAAAATTCGTGTCTATTCGCGATATTAAAAATTCGTGTGAATTCGCGATATTTAAAAATTGAAAATTTAAAATTAAAAATTTATTGTACCTGGTATTGCAAAATTGTTTTTATTTTTCTAAAATTAGATAAAGAAGTTTTAAAAGCGAAAATTAAAAATTCATTTTCAAAATGAAAAACAAAAAAAGCAAAATCAAAATCAGTTTATTATTTTTTATCCCATTACTTTTCCCTTTCCTATTTCTTTCATTTTTCTTTAAACAAAAAATTACCAATAGTGCCACCACTGACAATGTTGCTGGTTGGGCCTGGTCTGAAAATATCGGCTGGATATCTTTTAATTGTACAAATGAAAATGTTTGTGGTTCTTCTAACTATGGGGTTAATATTGCTGATAATGGCATTCTTTCTGGTTATGCCTGGTCAGAACACATTGGCTGGATTTCTTTTAATCAAAGAGATTTATCAGGCTGTCCGCAATCTCCTTGTCAAGCTTGGCTAAGCACAACTACCGGCCAACTTAATGGTTGGGCAAAGGCTCTAGCAGCTAGCGGTGGTTGGGATGGCTGGATTCATTTAAGAGGCTCAAATTATGGAGTTTATTTAAGTACAAGTACTCCTGTTGGTGGTTGGCGCCAGCTTTCAGGTTGGGCTTGGGGCGGAGATGTTATCGGTTGGATTTCTTTCAACTGTAATAATGAAAATGTTTGCAACAATTCTAATTATTTTGTGAAAACTTCTTTTGATTTACCACCTCAAGTTACTAATCTTTCTTATTCGAAAGATTGTTGTTTTGTCCCACCTTATTACTCTTTTTCTTGGCAATTTCAAGACCCTGATTTAGGCGATACTCAGTCTGCTTATCAACTTCAAGTTTCAACCAGTTCTATTTTTAGCACTTTGCAAGTTGATACTGGTAAAGTTACTTCAACTGCCAATAGTGTTTCCATTACTTTGGCTAAAAATCCAAGTTTACCTTCACCACCTAATAATCCTGGCAGTTTAGGCTATAACACTACTTATTATTGGCGAGTTAAAGTTTGGGATACTTATGGGAATAAACCATCTGATTGGTTAGTGGCTTCAACTACTTTTACTACTCCTTTACATATTTATCCAACGCCTAATTTCTATTGGCTTCCAGAAACAATTACTCAAGATGAGTTTATTCAATTTTGCTCAATTCAAGATGCAACCTGCACCCAAGCAACTCAATTAAGCGTTTGCTACGATAGTAATAATAACCAGATTTCTTGCCGAGGAAAATCTTTTTATTGGACAATGCCTTCAGATGCAATTTATGCTACAGGTTCTAGCCCAACTACTCCTAACCCAAGAGTGAAATTCCAAAATTTAGGGCCTAAAACTATTTCTTTAAGCATTACTGATGATGTTGGCACTTGTACAACTACTAAATCAAGCAAAGTATTTTTGCCATTGCCAAAATGGAAAGAAAAGAACCCACAACAATAAAAAACGAACAGGTAATTAAAAATCCTAAATCCTAAATTCGAAACCCTGAATTCTAAACGAAATTCCAAATTCCAAAAACTCGCCTCGACGGCGGGTCGCCGATGAGGCAACTCGCCCCTCCGGTGAGCCGCCGACGAGGCGGCCAAAAATCAAAAACAAAAATGAAAGATGAAAAGATAAAATTAGAATTTCTAAATTGTTCTGTCATCTGCCTTTAATTTTTATATTTTTCATCTATGTTTTTGGTTTTTGGTCTGTGATTTTTAATTTATTATTGCTTACCCAGGTTAAGCAACAGAGCCCACCATTGCTTGCTTACCCAGGAGAAGCAACAAACCGAAATTCGTTAGATTTTATGGTCGCCTCGTCGGCGACCCGCCGGCGAGGCGGGGCTTATTGCTTACCCAGGTTAAGCAACAGACCTGCCTCAACGGCGGGTAAAAAATTTATGTTTTGAGGCGATCTAGGTTAGACTTAAGAACAAATTCGTGGTATTCGTGTTTAAATTCGTGTAAATTCGCGATATAAAGTTCGTGATATTCGTGCCCAAATTCGTGCATATTCGCGAGTATTTGAAAATTGAAAAGTTAAAATTGAAAATTAGGTTATTACTATTTACTTTTTTGTTTTCTTAGTTTAAAATAGAAAAAAGCGATGAAAACTTTATTTAATTTTTTAAATTTTAAATTCTATGACAACTCTAACTCAAGTTATTGGAGCCTTTTTAATATTAATAATTGGCGTCTTTTTAGGATATTATGCGAGGCAATCATTAGTTAAGAAAAGGAAAGGAACAATCGAAGCAAAGCTTGAAAAGAAAATTAAAGACACTAAAGAAGAGGCAGAAAGAATAATAAAAGAAGCCAAAGCAAAAGCCGACGAGATTTTAAACAAAGCCCAAGAAGAATTTAGACAAAGAAGAGAAGAATTATTGCAAACAGAAAGAGTTCTTTTAAAAAGAGAGCAGGCTTTAGACCAAAAGATTTTGCAGCAAGAACAAAGAGAAAAAGAATTTGAAGAAAAAGTTCAAAAATTAAAAGAGATTAAAGACAATTTAGTTAAAGAAAGAGAAGAACTAGAAAGAAAATTAGAAAGATTAGCTAGAATGACAGAAAAAGAAGCCAGAGAAGAATTGTTAAAACAAATTGAAAAAGAATACGAAAAAGATATTGTTGATAGAATTCAGAAAATTCAAAAAGAAGGAGAAGAAAAATATACTCAGAAAGCAAAAGAAATTCTTTCTTTAGCAATTCAAAGATACGCTGCTTCTCAGGCTCAAGAAATTACTACTTCAATTGTTAATTTACCATCAGAAGATATCAAAGGAAGAATTATAGGTAAAGAGGGGAGGAATATTAAAGTTTTTGAAGAATTAACTGGCGTTGAAGTTTTAGTTGATGAAACTCCAGACAGCGTAGTTATTAGTTGTTTTCACCCAGTAAGAAGAGAAATCGCCAGGGTTGCTTTAGAAAATTTAATCAAAGATGGAAGAATTCAGCCAGCAAGAATAGAAGAATTTGTCCAAAAAGCCAGAGAGGAAGTTGAACAGAAAATTAAAGAATATGGTCAAAAAGCAGTTTATGATGTTGGTATTTTAGATTTGCCAGAAGCTTTAGTTAATTTATTAGGCAGATTATATTTTAGAACCAGTTATGGCCAAAATGTTCTTTTACACTCAATAGAAGTAGCCGAAATATCAGGATTTTTAGCCTCAGAATTAGGAGCCAATGTAGCCCTTGCTAAAAAAGCAGGTCTATTGCATGATATTGGTAAGGCAATTGATCAGCAGATGGAAGGGTCGCATGTTGAAATAGGCATTAAAATTTTAGAAAAATTTAATATAGAAAGAGATGTTATTGAGGCAATGAAAGCCCATCATGAAGAATATCCGGCTCAAACTTTAGAGGCAATTATTGTTAAAGTGGCTGATCAGATTTCTGGGGCTAGACCAGGGGCGAGAAAGGATACTTTAGAAAATTATTTAAAAAGATTAAAAGAGTTAGAAGATATCGCTCTTTCTTTCCCTGGAGTTAAAAATGCTTTTGCTATTCAAGCAGGAAGAGAAATTAGAGTTTTTGTGAAACCAGAAGAAATTGGCGATTTAGAGACATATAAATTAGCCAGAGATATTGCTCATAAAATTGAACAAGAATTAAATTATCCTGGCGAAATTAAAGTAAATGTTATTAGAGAAACCAGAGTAGTTGAATATGCAAAATAAAATAAGTATAATTTAAGTAGTGGTTATTGATCATTTAATTGCATTCTGTTATAAAATTATATAAAAGGTCAATTATAAAAGGTCGAATTATTTTAAAAATAAAATTATGGCAAAAGTAACCAGAGATCAATTAGTTGAAGTTTTATTAGAAAAAAAGGTAATTTGTTCAAAAAAAGAAGGATTAGATGCAATTAATACTTTAGTTGAAACAATTAAATCAGAATTAAAAAAAGGAAACGATGTTGCAATTGCTGGTTTAGGCGTTTTTAGAGTTTCAAAGAGAAAAGAAAGAATGGGCATTAACCCAAAAACAGGAGAAAAAATTAAAATTCCTGCCAAAAAAGCAGTTAAATTTAGAGCAGCCAAAGATTTAAAAGAAGCTGTTCTCTAAAATTCTTTTTTAAAAAGAACTTAAAAAGCGGGATAAAACCCCGCTTTTTATTTTGAAAGTGAGTGAAGAAAACTAAATTTTTATTTTATCCTATTGATATTTATCCTCTAAAAATTATATTTAAGCGGGATACGGGAGTCGAACCCGTCTCTTGACTTTGGAAAAGTCACGTTGAACCGCTCAACTAATCCCGCATTTTTATAAAGTTTGAAAATAAACTCCCCCTTTGTGTTAAAAATTTTTATATTAGATTTGATTTAAAACAGCCTCAATCCAACCCATAATCCGTCGATGGAGACTATTTCCAAATTCTTTTTTACCATAACTTTTAACATATAAATGAGCCGTACCGTAAGGAAGTTTTCTTCTTTTTTTTATCTAACTTGTTTACCCTTCTATCAATTTGAGTTTTGCCAAATTGTTCTTTCGGAATTTTTGTAATTTTTGACCAATAATTTATTGTATTTTTAACATTATTGTCTGGATATATATGAATAGCAATATTTAAATTTTCATTTTTTAAACCGCAAATTTCTTTAAACCATTTAATCGCTAACTTTATTATTTTTGGATCCGAATTTATCACTCTTATTCTTTCGCACGACTTTGAGCCTTCACCAAGATAAAGGCCGATACCTAGCAGCCATAGATCTCTTTTTGTCAATTTTCCTAATTCTTTTTTTGCTAATTTTTTAATGGCAATAATATTGGCCACCCTTCTGTTATGAGCAATTTGAGCCGATTTAATAGAGGCCAATTTAATTCTTTTCAATACTTCTTTGTTAGGTTTGTATGGGATTTCTTTTAACCAGTCGCTAAGTGTGCTTTTAGATAGTCCTAATTTTTTTGAAATCATTCCATAAGAATACCCACATTTTCGATAATTTATAGCCCTTTCTTTAAGACTAAGATGCTTCATAATTGGTATTTAATCCAAACCCACTTTATATATTATACCAGGATATAATCTAGTATTCAATTTTAAAGAACAAATAATATTAGTCGGGGAGTCGGGATTTGAACCCGAGATCTCATGGTCCCAAACCATGCATGTTACCGCTACACCACTCCCCGAAAGTTAGCAAACAAGAAACAACAATATTACAAATAAAGTATTCTTTGGTTATTTATAATTATATTATTTTTAAATTTTTTTTCAACATCGAATAATTTTTAAAAACATCCTAGTCAGACGTAAATAAGCCCGCCTCGTCGGCTGGTCGCCGAAGTGGCGACCTCTACGGCGGGTACAATAAATTCGCGATATTAGTGGTCAAATTCGTGATTATTCGTGAGATTAAAAATTCGTGCAAATTCGTTTATTTGAAAATTAAAAATTGAAAATTGAAAATTATTATTGCTTACCCAGGGTAAGCAACCAATATTCCTTTAGGTTAAGTTTTTATTAAACAACATAAGTAAATCATTTTATTTTGCTAAAATTTATATTAAAATAATTTTAGTTCCACATTTTTATTAGCTTTAAAAAAATAACAATTCTTCGTCATAATTGAATAAAAATATGCCAGCTAAATTAGTGTTTGTTTCTTTTTTAACATTATTTCTTTTATTAAGTTTTTTAGGTGCTGCCATTTTTGGTTTAATGTACATTTTTAAATTTATTGATATTTATTTACTTTTTGGTCTTGTTTTAATAATAAATTTTTTCTTTTGGCTTTTAGGACCATTAATTTTAGATTTTGTCCATAAAATCTTTTATCAAATGCAATTTTACCCCCGCTTAGATCTTCAAAATCTTTATCCAGAATTAGATAAATTTATTGAAAATGTGACCTCGTCTTACTACATTCCGTTTCCTAAAATTGGAATTATCGAAGATGATAACCTCATTGCTTATACTTATGGCTCAACTGCTTTTAAAGCCAGAATAATTTTAAGTCGAGGAATTTTTACTTATTTAGAAGAAGAAGAAAGAGAAGCTGTTGTTGCTCATGAATTAGGCCATATTGTTCATAGAGATTTCATAATAATGACAATTGCTAATACAATTTTACAAATATTATATGAAATATCTCAGATTTTCTTAAGAACAAAATCTGGAAGAAAAAAAGAAAAAACTGATATTTTATATATTTTTGGTTTAATAACTTATATTTTTTACTGGCTTAGTTTTTATACTGCTCTTTTTCTTAGTAGAGTAAGAGAAAGATATGCCGATGAGTTTTCTGCAAAGGTTACTAAAAATCCAAATCTTCTTTCAAAAGCTTTAATTAAGATTGCCTATGGAATTATAGCAAAAGAAGAAAACCCGAAATCAATGAAATTATTAGAAAGCACTCGGGCTTTGGGAATTATGGGTTTTAGAACGGCAAAAGAAGTTGGTTTGATAGCTAAAGTAACAAATCTTGATTATCAAAAAATTGCTAAAGTTTTATCTTATGATTTTATTAATCCTTGGGCAAAAATCAGCGAATTAAAATCAACTCACCCTTTAACAGGAAAAAGATTACTTTGGCTTGATGAAATTTCAAAAGAAATGGGCGTAGAACCTTTATTTAATATCTCAAAAATCATTAAAGAAACTCAGATTAACAAAAAACAAATTTGGTCAAATTTTATATTGGGAATTATCATCAATTTTTTACCTTCAATTGCTATTTTAATTTTATTAATTTTGTCGCTTTTGGAAGTTAATTATCATCCAATTTTTCTTTTTCCTCCTTTTTGGATAATTTTTTTGGGAATAAGTTTAATTTTTAGAACCATTTATCGTTTTCCTTCTTTTGATAATACAGAAACAAAAAATATTTTGTCTTTAATGGAAGATCTTTACGCAGATCCTATTAAAGGAAAACCAATTATATTAAGAGGAACCATTGTTGGCAGAGGAATGGCAGGTTATTACTTTTCAGAAGATTTAATGCTGCAAGATGAAACTGGTTTAATTTATCTTAATTATCAATCTGGTATTCCTCTTGCTGGAAATATTCTTTTCGCCCTTAAAAAAGTAGAAAAAATTATAGGCAAAGAAGTTGAAATTAGGGGTTGGTTTTTTCGCTCAAAATTTCATTATGTAACATTAGATTATGTAAAATATAATTCTTCTCGAATTAAAAGCTATACCAAATTTTGGAATCTTTTCTTTGGAATTATATTTTTAATTCTTGGAATTATTTTAATCTTGAAAATTTAACTCTAGCTATCCTTTAACTCAAACGCCCGTTGTTTATCCAAGATGAGCAATGCTCCTAGTCAGACCTAAATAAGCCCGCCTCGTCGGCGGGTCGCCGAAGTGGCGACCTCTACGGCGGGTACAATAAATTCGCGATATTAGTGTCAAAATTCGTGCAAATTCTTTTATTTGAAAATTTAAAATTGAAAATTGAAAATTATTATTGCTTACCCAGGTTATTGCTTACCCAGGTTAAGCAACAGAACCAAGAATTTATGTTTTTGGTCTTTGATTTTTAATTTATTATTGCTTACCCAGGTTAAGCAACAGGGCCCATTGCTTACCCAGGGTAAGCAACAATCTTATTCTATCTGAATTATTCTGGCATCTGCCTTTAATTTTTATATCTTTAATCTATGTTTTTGGTCTTTAATCTTTAATTTTTGATTTTTAGTTTTTAGTCTTTGGTCTTTAATTTTTGATTTTTTTATCACCATTCGTAAAGTTCTTGCTAAAATCCGCGATTTTTAATTCACCAAATATTCTTGATTACTCATTGTCAACGCCATTTATTTATGATCTTTAAAAATAAAATATTTATGTTAAAATTATGAGAAATTAATTATGTTTGGAAAATTTTTTGAAAGAAAAAAGATTTTATTTTTTTTGGCAATTTCTTTTTTAATTTCGCCACTTTTTACATTTGCTGATACTTTTGGCCAAGAGCAAAAATTTTATGTTGACAAAGGATACGATGCCAAAGGTAGAGAAGAAGTGGTTGCTGTTTTACAAAAAGTTTCTAATTATGCTTATTTTTATTTAGAGAAAGAATGGTATCAAAATTTGCCAGACATTCAAAGAGCCGAAGTTAATAATGCCTTATATTCTTTAGCTAATGAGTTTGATAATAATATTTATCCTAAGCTAACTTCTTTTTATGGCTCTGTTTGGATGCCTGGTATTGATAACGATCCTAAAATTACAATTTTATTTCATCAATTGAAAGAAGGAACCGGCGGCTATTTTAATTCTGGCGATGAATATTTAAAAGTTCAATATTCAAAATCAAATCAAAGAGAAATGATTTATGTTAACGCTGACACTCTTTTTTCAAAAAGACTGCCAGCTTATGTAGCCCATGAATTTGTGCATTTAATTACTTTTTATCAAAAAGAAAAATTGAGAAATGTTGAAGAAGATGTTTGGTTAAATGAGCTCAGAGCAGAATATGCCCCAACTTATTTAGGCTATAATAAAAATTTTACTGGCTCTTATTTGCAACAAAGAGTTAAAGATTTAATTTTAACCCCAAACGACTCTTTAACTGAGTGGCACGGTGAAAGAGCAGATTATGGAATAATTAATTTGTTCGCTCATTATTTAGCTGAAAACTATGGCGAAAATATTTTATCAGATTCAATGCAATCTTCAAAAACTGGTATTGCTTCTTTAGATGAAGCTTTAGAAAAAAATGGTTTTTCAAAAAATTTATTTCAAGTTTTCACCGATTTTGTGATCACTTTATATTTAAACGATTGCTCTTTAAGCCAATTTTATTGTTTTAAAAATCCAGATTTAAAAACAATTAAAATTACACCTTCTTTAATTATTGTTCCTCGAGGAATTGATACCAAAATTTCTCTTAACTATTTTATTAAACCTTGGTCTGGGAATTGGTATCAAATTTACACTAAAGGTAATTTAACTTTTTATTTCGACGGCAAAAATAATCAAACTTTTCAGCCTTTGTATATTTATTGTCAAAAAGGTTCTTGCAAGGTTGAGAAAGTAGTTTTAGATAACAATGCTAAAGGAAGTTTTGCAATTGAAAATTTAGATCAAAACAATGATACTTTAGTTTTCGTCCCAATTTTATCTATTTTAATTGAAAATGTTTATCCTTTTTCTTTAACTATTAAGAATACTTATGAAGACCAGGCTTTAATTGAAAGTTTGAAAGCAAAGGTTTTAGAATTACAAATGCAAATAGAAGAAATTAGAAAACAAATTGCCCAATTACTAAGGAAAAAAATTTCTTGCCAAAGTTTTGATACAACATTAAGTTTCGGACAAAGAAGTGAAAAGGTAAGATGTCTTCAAGAATTTTTGAAGTGGCAAGGAAAAGAAATTTATCCAGAAGGTTTAGTTACTGGTTATTATGGCATTTTAACAAAAGCTGCTGTAAAAAGATTCCAAGAAAAATATCAAGCAGAAATTTTAGCCCCTCAAGGCTTAAAATTTGGCACTGGCAATGTTGATAAATCAACCCTTGAGAAAATTAATCAGATTCTAAACTATGGACTTTAAAAATTTAGCAAAAAGAGTTTTATCTAACCCTAAAAAATTTTTTTTAGAAAATTTAACTTTAAAGCAAACAATTTTTAAAAATACCATTTGGCTTTCTATTTCTGAATTTTTTGTTAGATTATTTAAGTATCTTTTAATTATTTTTGCAGCCAGAATCCTCGCTGTTAATCAATATGGCCAATTTTCTTTTGCCTTTTCTTTTATTGGTTTTTTTGTTGCCTTTGGAGATTTAGGCATTTCCCAAATTGCCACCAGAGAACTATCTAAAAATGAGGAATTTTTCCAAAAATTTTCTTCTATTTTTACTTTAAAATTTCTTTTGCAAATTTTAACTTTAATTTTGATTTTTCTAACTGCTCTTTTGATAATAAAAGATAATACCACAAGAATTACTATTTTTCTTTTAGGGTTTTATTTTCTATTTTCTTCTTTGTTAGATAATGTTTTTATTTATTTGAGAGCTACCCAAAAAATGGAATATGAAGCCATTGGCAAAATTTTAGAATCTCTTTTTATTTTTATTGTTGGAATTTCAGCTTTAAAAATATTGCCTTCTTGTAAATCTTTAGGCTTTGGCTACTTTTTGGGCTCTTTTATTTCTTTTTTAATCTTCTTTTTATATTTTTGCTTTAAATTTTTAAAAATTAAATTTGTTATCGATAAAAATCTTTGGAAAGAAATCTTTCTTTTATCCTGGCCTTTAGCTTTTGGTGGTATTTTAACAACTATTTATGCAAATTCAGATTCTGTAATGATTGGTTTCTTTAAAAATTATCAAGATGTTGGTTTTTATAATGCAGCCCAAAAAATTATTAGCATCTGTATTATTCCTTTAGCAATTTTATCCCAAGTTTTCTTTCCTGCTCTTTCTAGCTCTATTAAAGAAGGAAAGTCAAGATTTCAGTCTATCTTTAACTATTTATTTAAAAGTTCAACTTTTTTGGGTATACCAATTTTATTTGGAGGATTACTTTTGGCAAATAGAATTATTGATTTTGTTTATGACCCCCGTTATTTTTCTTCTATACCTGCTTTGAAAATTTTGCTTTTTACTTGCTTTTTAAATTATTTTTCTTTGCCATTTTCTCAATCTCTTTTAGTTTTAAATTATCAAAAAAAGATATTTTTCGTTATTTTATTGACTGCAATTTTAAATATTATTTTAAATTTTCTCTTAATCCCAAAATATTCTTTTGTTGGCGCTTCTTTAACTACTTTAGCTTCAGTTATCTTAAATGTTATTTTAATGGTTTATCTTTTCAAAAAATATTGCCAATTAGATTTTAAATTAGATTCTACTTTTTTTGCTTCTTTATTAGCTGCTACAGTAATGGTGGCAATACTTTCTCAAAAAATAATTTTAAGTCGCCATATTTTACTTTTAGTTTCTTTGGGAACCATTTCTTACTTTCTTTTCTTTTATCTCTTTTATAAATTTTTTCAAAAAATTAAAATTTTTTCAGAGTGAGTTTTGTTTTAAAATGGCAAGAATTTAATTATAATTAAAATATGTCAAAAAAAATTTTAGTTACAGGAGGAGCTGGATTTATTGGCAGTCATTTAGTTGATGCTTTAATTGAAAGAGGCTACAAAGTGGTTGTGATTGATAATTTATCCACAGGAAAAAAAGAAAATCTTAATCCTGCATTTTTTAAAAAAAGTGGGGTTGGTGCCAAAGCAAAATTTTACAAAGTTGATATTTGTTCTTCAAAAGTTAGCGAAATTTTTGCCAAAGAAAAACCAGAAATCGTTTTCCATTTAGCAGCTCAGATTAATGTTAGAAAATCGGTAGAAGACCCAATTAGTGATGCTAAAACCAATATTCTTGGCTCTTTAAATATTATTAAAAGTTTTATTCGTGAAATTCGTGTCCCAATTGGTGCAAATTCACAAAATTCAAAATTCATCTTTGCTTCTTCAGGTGGTGCAATTTATGGTAAAGTACAAAAAATTCCAACTCCAGAAAATTATTTGCCTAATCCAATTTCCCCTTATGGAATTGCAAAACTAACCATTGAAAGATATTTAAAATTTTATAAAGAAACTTTTGGTTTAAATTTTATTTCTTTAAGATTTGCTAATGTTTATGGCCCAAGGCAAGATCCTAAAGGAGAAGCAGGAGTAGTGGCAATTTTTATTAATAAACTTTTAAAAAGAGAAAGGCCAATAATTTTTGGTTCTGGTAATCAAACCAGAGATTTTGTTTTCGTCGAAGATGTAGTTTCTGCTCTTTTAAAAGCAATAGAATACAAAGGAAATAAAGAAGTTTTTAATATAGGCACAGGAATTGAAACTTCAATTAATAAGCTTGAAGAACTCATTTCAAAAATTATAGATAAAAAAATTCAGCCAAAATTTGAACCTGCAAAACCTGGCGACCTAAAAAGAAGTTGTTTAGACATTTCTTTGGCAAAAAAAGAACTAAAATGGAAGCCAAAATATAATTTGGAGAATGGGCTAAAAAAGACGATAAAATGGATGTTTGAAATTTAACAAAAGAATCATTTCCGATAATAATAAAAAAAATGGATTAAAAGAAACGCTTACATTTAGCCAATTTTTTAATCAATGAAAAAAAGTTTATTATTTAGATATTTTTGAAAATTTAATTTCAAAAGAAATGAAATAGATTATTTAAGGTAAAAATTATTTTAGCTTCTTAAAAATAAAAAGAAAATAAAAATTAAACTCAATTAAAATAAAAAATATTTTTTTTGAAATTTTTAGTTTTAAGCAAAAAATTGCGATTTTTTATTTTTTGTTATATATTATAACCAAATAATGAAAAAGAAAAAAATCCCCAAATTTCTTCAACCTTTTCTTTGGTTTTACAATTTGAATTTTTTAGATTTAGACAATCAAGCTCAGAGGCAATTGATTATTCAACAAATTTTAAATTATGGCGACGAAAAAGCAGTAAAATGGCTTCTGAAAAATTTTTCATTAAATGAAATCAAAAAAACTCTAAAAAATCCAAGTCGTGGTTTTTGGCATCCAGAATCATTAACCTATTGGCTAAAAATTTTTGGCTTGAAATTAAAAAGAAATACTTATGAAAAAGCAATTAAAAATATTTATCCCAAAGAGAGAGTATATTAATCTTTTAACTCCAGATCAAAAAATTGTTTTTAAAAATCTTTCTTTTACTTCAAAGCATAATCTTTATTTAGCAGGCGGTACTGCATTAATGTTTTATTTAGGCCACAGAACTTCAATTGACTTTGACTTTTATAGCAAAAAAGAATTTGGCAAAGGAGAGTTTATTAAAATTTTTAAAGACGAATTAAAATTTGGAGATGAAAAGATTAAAATTTTAAGGGATTTAAAAAATACCTGCGAGTTTATTATTAATAATGTTCGGGTATCTTGTTTTTATTATTTTTATCCTCTAATTGGCAAAATTAACATACTTGATGGAATTTTAATTGCTTCACTTCAAGATCTTGCTGCTATGAAAGCCTTAGCAATAGGTCAGCGAGGCACAAAGAGAGATTTCATTGATATTTATTACTTAATAAGAAATTTTGGATTAAAGAAAATTATTTTTTGGACAAAGAAAAAATATCCAGAATATTCAGAAATGATTTTTCTCAAAGGACTAACTTATTTTGAAGATGTAGAAAAAGAGTCAATAAGAAACATTCAAATTATTGATAAAAAAATCACTTGGGGCAAAATAAAAAAAGAGATTATTGATGCCGTGAGAGAATATCAACTCACTCAAGGCTAATAAAATAAAAGGGTTAAAAATTATTGAAAATAACAAAAAATGAGTTAAAATTAAATCACCTTTAAAATTCAAAACTTAGTTTAAAAATAAGTTGTTTAGATATTTCTTTATCAAAAAGAGAACTAAAATGAAGGTCAAAATATAATTTAGAAAAAGGTCTACAAAAAAATAATTAAATTGTGCAAATTAAATATGTCAAAAAAAATTTTAATTACAGGAGGGGCTGGATATGTAGGCAGTGTTTTAGTAAAAGAACTTGTAGAAAGGGGGTACAGAGTAAGAGTCGTTGACAAACTCATCTTTGGCGGACAACCCCTTTCTCCTTTAAAAAACAAAATTGAATTAATAAAAATAGATATAAGAAAAGCAAATTCGAACATTTTAAATGGAGTTGATGCTGTTATTCATTTGGCTGGAATTTCAACTGAGCCTACTGCCCAATTTGACCCTAGACTTACCGATTTAGTCAATCACATTGCAACTGAAAGGTTGGTAAAATTAGCAAAAAAGAAAGGAATAAAAAGATTTATTTTTGCATCTTCTTGCTCTGTTTACTTTACTTATAACACCCCTCTTTTTCCTAAACCTTCAAAAGAAACAGAAGAGGTAAATCCAATTTCTCCATATTCAATTTCAAAAAGAGCAGCAGAACAGGCATTGTTGGAATTGGCAAGTGACAGTTTCCATCCAATAATTTTTCGAAAAGGAACAATTTATGGACTTAGTCCGAAAATGAGATACGATTTAGTTTTGAATTCTTTTGTGAAAGATTCATTTTTAGAAAGGAAAATAACCGTCCATTGCAATGGTCAAATTTGGAGACCTTTGATTGATATTCAAGATGTTACTTGGGCATATATTAGAGCGTTAGAATTGCCTGTAGATAAAATTGGAGGAAAAATCTTCAACATTTCAGACAATAATTGGAATTTATTAGAATTAGCAAAAGAAGTAAAGAGAATTCTTAAAAAAGAAAAAGGAATCGATCCAAAAGTCCATATTGAACCAGTAGGAATTGCTAGAAACTATCAAGCAGATAACACCTTATTCAAAAAGATTTTTGGATATAAACCACAAAGAAGATTAAAAGATGCAATTTTAGAAATCTGGAATCATTTAGAAAAAAATCCAAAAGATTCATTAGATACCATTCATTACAATGACAAATGGTTGATTTCTTTAATTAAATCAAAAAAAATTTAAAAATGAGAAAAATTCAAAAAATTATTATTATTGGAGCGGATGGACAATTAGGTTCTGATTTGGTAACACTTTTAGAAAAAGATTATAAATTGCTCACTCCAACAATTGAGGAGCTTGATATTACAGATTTTAGAAAGACAAAAGAATATATTTTCAAAAATTCTCCAGATACAATTATTAACACTGCAGCATTTCATAATGTAGATGAGTGTGAAAAAAATCCAGAAAAAAGTTTTTTAATTAATACTTTTGCGGTTAAGCATTTAGCGGAAATTTGTAAAGAGCAAGATATTGTTTTAGCACACATCAGCACGGATTATGTTTTTGGTTTAGATAAAAACAGAAAAACTCCTTATACAGAAAACGATTTGCCAGGGCCAGTTAATATCTATGGAATTTCAAAATTGGCTGGCGAATATTGTATTCAATATATCTTTGAAAAACATTTCATTGTTAGGACTGCAGGACTTTTTGGGGTAGCAGGTTGCAAAGAAAAAGGAAGATCAAATTTTATTGAAACGATGATAAAATTGGCAAAAGAAGGAAAAGAAATTAAAGTAAAAAACGATGAATTCACTAGTCCAACATATACAAAAGAATTAGCAGAACAAATAAAAGAATTAATTAAAACCGAGTATTATGGCACCTATCACATTACAAATCATGGAGAATGTTCTTGGTACGAGTTTGCTAAAAAGATTTTTGAATTAATGGATTTAAAAATTAATTGCCAGCCTGTTTCTTCAAGCCAATTTCAAACTTTTGCCAAAAGACCATCTTATTCAGTTTTAGAAAACAAAAAATTAAAAGAATTAGGAATCGATAAAATGAGTCATTGGCAAGAAGCATTAAAAAAATATTTAAAAGAAAAAGGTCATATAAAATAAATAAAAATTATGCAAGAAAAAGAAAAAACAAAAATTGAAGGTTTAGAAGTCGTCCCTTTAAGGGTTAATTTTGATGATAGAGGGTATCTTTTTGAAATAATCCACAATTACGACATGCCAAAATTTGGCCAAGTTTATGTGGTCGGAGATCCAACTATAGGAATAGTCAGAGCCTTTCACAAACATGAAATCTTGTGGGATTTTTTCTGTATTGTGAAAGGATCTGCAAAATTTGTTTTTGTTGATGACAGACCAAATAGCAAAACTTACAAACAACAAGAAATTATAATTTTATCTGAAAAATGCCCCAAAATGATTATCGTTCCTCCTGGAATTTATCATGGCTGGATGTCTTTGGAAGATAACACCATTATGATTTCAGTTGCCTCTGAAGTTTACAACAAAGAGAAACCCGATGAAGTTCGAATTCCTCCAGATTCTTTTGGCGATGTTTGGACGATAAAGGGAAGATAAATTTTATTTTTGTTACCGAATAAGTCGCTTTTAATGTCTCAGGTATGAATATTTTATTAAACACTAAGAATATTTTTAAAAAAATATATCACAAAACACTTGGTCAATATAGACTTTCTGCTCTTTTAGAAAAAGAACTTGAAGAAGGCACTACTATATTAGATGTGGGTTGTGGTCGTTGCTCTCCTTTAAAAGACGTAAGGAAAAAATGTTACAAGGTAGGACTTGATATTTATGAGCCTTACATTTTGAAAAGTAAAAAACTCAGAATTCATGATGAATATGTTGTAGGAGATGCAAGGACACTTCCTTTTCCTTCAAACTCTTTTGATTATGTAATAGCAATTGAAGTTATCGAACACTTAACCAAATCCGATGGTCTAAAGATGATAAAGGAAATGGAAAGGATTGCAAAGAAGAAAATTATTTTAACAACTCCCAATGGTTTTTTACCTGCATATGCAGGACCTGAGGATAATCCTTCGGAAAAACACATAAGCGGATGGACCGTCAATGAATTTAAGCAGCTTAATTTTTCTGTATATGGACTAAATGGTTGGAAGTATTTATGGAAACTTGAAAATGGAAGATCGGTACTAAGATTTAAACCAAAGTTATTATGCAAGTTATTAGTTGTCTTCACCGAAATATTTGTGTATAATTATCCATCAGTCGCATTTCAACTGCTTTGCGTAAAAAAAATTAAAAAAATAATAAAATTTAACAAATCATGAACATTGAATATCTACAACGCAATTTACAAAAAATAATCCTTTCTCCTAAAAATTTATTTTTCCGTGCCATAAATAGACCATTAAAACCTAGGTGGCTTTGGTTTGGAGTTACTGATCGATGTAATTCAAGGTGCAAACACTGCGATATTTGGAAACAAAAACCCATTGAGAATCCATTGACTCCTAGAGAAATTGAAAAAGCATTTAGTGATCCTTTATTTAAAGATATAGAATATGTCATCAATTCAGGAGGAGAAGCAGTTCTGAGGAGTGATCTTGAGGAAATTCTTTTAATTGAACACAAAGCATTTCCCAAGGCTAGACTTCAACTCAGTACCAATGGATTGCTTCCCGATAGAGTGATTAATGTAGCTCAATTTGCATTAGATCATGGTATTAATCTGGATGTTGGCGTTTCTCTGGATGGGATAGGAGAGCAGCACGATTTTGTAAGAGGAGTAAAAGGAAATTTTGAAAGGGCAGATAAACTATTACATGAGTTGCTGATGCTGAAAGAACAATATAAAGAGCGTCTAGATATTACAATTGGATTTACACTTTCTAATCTCACCCTACCTTTTTTAAATGGGGTAAGAGAATATGCTAGAAAATTAAATGTGAATTTTTCGGTTCAGTGGTATAATGAATCTTCTTATTATGAGAATGTAGGGAAAAGTCTATGTGCTAAAAACGAAAAAATGCTAGAAGCCGTTCAATCGTTACCTACTACGATTTTAAGAAAAATGTGGATTAAATGGTTGAAAGGAAAATCTATTAAGTTTCCATGTTTTGCTATGTATACCTTTTGTGTTTTAAAATGCGATGGGAATATTTCTCCTTGCCTAAGTTTATGGCATGTGAATGTGGGAAATATAAGAGAAAAATCTCCTACAGAAATTTGGAATAGCTTAAAAGCGAGAGAGGCAAGAAAAATTGTTAAAAATTGTCAAGGATGTTTAAATTCTTGGGGCACTGGGTGGAGTTTTTCTTCATATGCTTTAATTCCATTATTTTTTTATTTAAAGCACCCCCTTCTTTTATTTCAAAAAATTTCGAATAAAAATATAAGAGCAGATGGGCTATAAAATTCACATTTCTAATCAGCAATTAAATCTATATTCCATATGCAAATAACTTTTGTACTTCCTTCTATAGGCATTTCAGGAGGTGGAAAAGTTGTGCTTGAATATGCTAACCGCCTTAAAAAACGTGGGCACAAAGTACGCGTGATATATCCCTTAGTAACAATGAGTTCAGGAAGAAAATGGTATAATTTGAGAAATTTGTCTAGTAAAGCATTGGGAATTTTGAGAAATTTTAAAAACGGCGTACATGTAGATTGGTTCGACCTTAAAGCAAGATTGATAAGAGTACCTACATTGTATGAACGATATATTCCAGAAGGTGATATTATCGTTGCTACTTGGTGGGAAACAGCTTACTATGTTAAAAAATATAACAAGGATAAAGGTGAAAAATTTTATTTAATTCAGCATTACGAAACCTGGGGTGGTCCTAAAGAAAAAGTGGAGGCAACATATAAAATGGGATTGCATAACATTGTTGTTTCCTCTTGGTTAAAAAATAAATTAAAAAATATAGGCGCAAAAGTTGAAGAAGTAATACTTAATGGAGTGAATTTAGAAGAATTTTTTCCAGAAAAAATAAAAAAAGATAAAAATGTTATTAGAATATTAATGCCGTATCGAAAAGAAAAATGGAAAGGAGTGGAAGATGGAATCGAAGCTTTTAAAATTGTTAAAGAAAAATATCCCAATGTAAAATTGGTAACGTTTGGAGAAAAACCTAAAAAGAGCGAAGTTTTCAAGGAAGCAGAATTTCATATTTGGCCTACAGGAGAAAATTTGAGAAAAATTTATAACTCTTGCGATATATTTGTATTTCCGAGTCACTGTGAAGGATTTGGTTTGCCTCCTATGGAGGCAATGGCTTGTAAATTGCCTGTGGTTACAACAGAAGTAGGAGCAGTTCCTGAGTATACAATTCCAGGAACAACTGCTTTAGTTGTACCACCTCAAAATCCCAAAGAGTTATCTCAAAATATTATAAAATTAATAAAGAACAAAGAATTACGCGAAAAAATTGCAGAAAATGGTTACAATTATATTAAACAATTCACTTGGGATAAATCGGTAGAAAAACTAGAAGGAATTTTTAAAAAACATGGAAGATGGAATCTATGAATGAATTTTCTACCTTACGATTCTAAAATATAAAAATTAAAAAGTAAAATAAGAATCGGAAATTACTTAACATAAAATGGAAGGAAACCAAAAAGTTTCAGTAATCATTCCCACATACAATCGAGCAAATTTATTGCCTCGGGCAATAAAGAGTGTTTTAAATCAAACATTTCAAGATTTTGAATTAATCGTTGTTGATGATGGTTCTACTGATAACACAAGAGAATTGGTTGAGGGATTTCAGAAAAAAGATTCGAGAATAAAATACATTTTCCAAGAGAATTCTGGAGGACCAGCAAAACCAATAAACACAGGAATTAAAAATTCAAAAGGAGAATATATTGCCATTTTAGAAAGCGACGATGAATGGCTTCCAGAAAAATTGGAAAAACAGATAGAAATTCTTGATAAGTTTTCTAATGTAGGCTTGGTATCTTGTTACACATTTAAAATTTTTTCTAATGACAAAAAAATAATTTATAAAGCACCATTTTCTGGAATTTTAAAAAAAAGAAGATTGGAAAAATATTGGCAGTTATGGGGAATTTTAAGTTTTAGTACTGTTTTAATGAGAAGAGAAAGTGTAGAAAAAGTTGGAGTGTTAGATGAAAACTTAAAAATTGCAGCCGATGTAGATTTTTATTTTAGATTTATTAAGCAATTTGACTTTTATTTTATACCCATTCCACTTATTAATTATTACCAAATAGAGGAAAGCCAAAGTAGAAAAGAATTCTGGATAAGGTGGATTCCAGAGTATCACTATTTACTTGAAAAACATGAAAAAGATTTTGAAATATGTAAAAAAGAAAAAAGTAAATTTTTAAGGCATTTGGGGACTTGTCATCTATTAAAAAGAGAATTTTTAAAAGCACGAAAATACTTTTTTGAAGCTATTTTAAATGATCCATTTAATATAAGACTTTATTTTCAGTGTTTATTAAGTTTTTTTCCAAAGATTTATCAGAAAATTTTGTTTATTAAAAGGGATAATTTTTAAAATTGTATGAGTGTAAAAATTTTTAAAGATACTAAAATTTTTGTTGCTTGTCCTGCAAATGCTGCAACCGGTGGGCCTGAATTGCTTCATCAACTAGTAGATGCATTGCGAAACAAACTTGGAGTAGATGCTTATTTGTATTACTACAGATATTTCAAACTTTTAAATCGAACACCAGTTCATCCTGCCTATCAAAGTTATAACTTGCCTTATGTACTTTCGATTAAAAAAGAAGAAGATAATGAAAAAAATATTCTTATTGTCTCTGAAGTTTTGAGCGGGCTATCACTTTTACCAAAATTCAAAAATATAAGAAAAGGAGTTTGGTTTTTGGGTGTCGATGCTTATTATTATTCACGTGTAAAAAATCCATTTTTTTTATTTAAAAAAGCAATTAATAAAATATTAATGAAAATGAATTGTCTTCCTTTTTTCTCTTTGGAAAATGAAAAAATTTTTAAAAAATTGACTGAAAATTACAACTATAAAAATGATCCCTTATTAGCTCTTTCTGATTTTTATGTTGTAAATTCTTTTAGGGGGTTAAAGTGGTTTAGTGAGCTAAAGCCAATCTACTACATTCCAGATTACTATGTCAGTCCACAATTTTATGAATATGCAAATAAGGTAGATTGGAGTAAAAAAGAAAATATGGTGGTGTACAATCCTAAAAAAGATTTTTTCACTAAAAAGCTTATTAAAATCGCAAAAGATATCACATTCGTCCCCCTCATTAATATGACCAGAGAAAAAGTGATAAATACCTTATTAAGGGCGAAAGTATATGTAGACTTTGGAAATTTTCCGGGGCCAGAAAGAATACCAAAAGAAGCTGTTTTAATGGGTTGCTGTGTAATAACTAGTAGAAGGGGATGTGCCAATTTTTATGAAGATGTATCCATTCCTGAAGAATATAAAATCGAAGCTATTGACAAAAATTTTTCTAAAATTATTTCGAAAATAAAAGAATGTTTTTTAAATTATGAACATAGATTTAAAGATTTTGAAGAATTTAGGAAAAAATTAATTTTAGCGCCTCAAAGATTCATTGAAGATTTACAAAAAGTTTTTCAAAAAATTTAATGGTATGCAAAACAATGAAGAAATTCAACTTTCAATAATCATCGTTACTCATAATGCAAAGGATTTTTTGAGGAATTGCTTAAGGTCGGTTTTTGAGAAAATAAAAAATTTGAGTTTTGAGGTTTTTGTGATAGATAATACTTCGAGCGATGGAACCTTCGAAATGTTAAAAAATGAATTTCCTCAAGTGAAAGTGATTTTTAGTAAAGAAAATGTGGGTTTTGCTAAAGCGAATAATTTGGCGATAAAAGAAGCAAAAGGAAAATATATTTTTTTACTCAATCCAGACACGATTTTATTAGATGAAAATTTTGAAAAATTGATTGATTTTGCACAAAAAAATCTCAATGTTGGCGCTATAGGTCCTAAGGTTTTAAATTCTGATTTAACAATTCAGCATCAATGCAAAAGAGGTTTTCCGACTCCTTGGAACACTCTTTGTTATTTTTTGGGTTTGGCAAAAATTTTCCCCAAAAGTAAAGTTTTTGCAGGTTATTTATTAACCTATTTAGATACAGAAAAAATTCAAGAAGTAGATTCGCTTTCAGGATGCGCGATGGTAGTGAAAAGAGAAGTAATAGAAAAAGTTGGAATGATGGATGAGGATTATTATTTATACGGCGATGATTTAGATTGGTGCTATAGAATAAAAAGTGCAGGTTGGAAAATTGTTTATTTCCCAGAAACCAAAATTATTCATTATGGAGGAAGGGGAGGAACTGGGAAAAAGCCGTATTTTAATATTTATCATTTTTACAAGAGTGCCTTTATTTTTTATAGAAAGCACTTGGCAAAGAAATATTTCTTTTTGATTAATTGGTTAGTTTATTTTGGAATTTTTTTGAGATTTTTAATGGTAATTATTATTAACTCTTTTAAAAAAGAAAAAATTATTGGTTCAAAAAAACCATAGACTTTTAAAACTCTATTGTTCCTCCTACATTTCCGTGTGTGATACAAATTAAAATTTTCATTGTGTAATTAAATGTTTAAAACTCTTTTTAAAACAAATTTCTGGAAATTTTTGGGATAACTCCTCAATATTCTTTTAGTTTTTCAGAGTTTATTTTTTTCTTCAATTTTTTTATTAAAGGAAACAAAACCATAGTTATATTTTAATATAAGATTGGTTAAATTTCAATTAATTTGTTCTGAAACTACTATTTTTTAAAAAGCAATTGGAAAGTTTTTAATAAAATTCCTAAATCTAAAAATAAAGATCTATTTTTAATATAGTATAAATCATATTCTAATTTTTCTTTGGAATCTTCAATTGATCTTGCATAATCAAATCTTATTTGGGCCCAACCAGTAAATCCTGGTTTTATAATGTGTCTTAAATGATAATAAGGAATTTTTCTTTCTAAAATTTTTACAAATTCTGGCCTTTCAGGTCGAGGGCCAACAAAAGAAATATCTCCTTTCAAAATATTTATTAATTGAGGGAGTTCATCTAAGTGAGTTTTTCTTAAAAATTTTCCAACTTTAGTCACTCTTTTATCTTCTTTTTCGGCCCATCTTGGACCATCTTTTTCTGCTTCTTCTATCATTGATCTAAATTTAATTAACTCAAAAATTTTTCCTAATTTGCCAACTCTTTTTTGCTTGTAAAAAACAGCTCCTTTATCTTCAATTTTAATTAAAATAGCAAAAATTAACCATAAAGGAAGAGTTAAAAGCAAAAATAAAAAAGCAAGAAAAATATCCATTATTCTTTTTATGTTATCATAAACTTTTTTATCTCCTTCTGAAAAATTTTCTAAAAACCATTTTTGATTTATATCTTCTACTGGAATTTTATGAAAAAGTTTTTCATAAAGATCTAAAGGAGAAATAAAATTAATGCTAAGAGTAATTGCTTTCAAGAGCTGTTTTAAGATTTTTTGATTTTTTTTAATATCTTCTGAGATAACAAGATAATCTGGTTTTAAATCTTCTAATTGTAAAAAGATATCTTTATTTTTGTCTAAAAAACCTAAAAATTCAAAACCAAGATGAGGGTTTTCAAAAATTTTTTGAACCAATTTTAAAGAAATTTTACTTTTTCCTAAAAAAACAATTTTAATTTTAAATTGAGAAAGAAAAATTTTATAGAAAAATCTTCTAAAAAAATAAAACAAAGAACCAGAAAAAAATATGTTTAATAAAAGAATTGTTTTTGGAGTAATTTTTAAAACCTGGTTAAAATAAAAGAAAGTTAAGCCAAAAAGAAAGCAAAAAAGAAAACACTCTAAAATTTTAATGATAAAATCTAATCTTTGTTCAAAAAATTTATCTTCGTAAAAGCCAAAAGAATAAAATAACAAAATCCAAAAAAAGTAAATTAAAGAAAAAGGCAGCAAGTGATTAATAAAAATGTTAAATTGAAAGTTTTCAAAATATCTTAAATACAAAGCAAAAAATAAGCCCAAATAAAGAGACAGAAGATCTAAAAAAAGTAAAATTAGGTTTTTTATTTTCATATTTTTATTTTAAAAAATTTTTTTTCATTTGACAAATAATTTTTAAAAGGATAAAATTTAAAATAACTTTAATTTTATGCCAGAAAAAATTAAAAATTATTATCCCTGGTTTTTTCATACTATTATTCTCCTTTGCTATTTTTCTTTAATTACTCCTTTAATTGTTTCTTCTAATTTTTATTTTCCTTTTGTTGGGCTGAAATCAGTTTATTTTTTATTTATTTCCCAACTTACAATTTTCTTCTATTTAATTTTAATTTCTCAAGATAAATCTTATTTGCCAAAGAAAAATTTGCTTTTAATTGCCTTTTTGATTTATTTAATTTCAATGATATTAAGCACAATTTTTGGCGTTGATCCTTCGCGTTCTTTTTGGTCTAAATTTGAAAGAATGACAGGCCTATTAACTTGGATTTGCCTTTTTGGTTTTTTAATGGCTTTAAGTTCGATTAAAGAAAAAATTCATTGGGCAAAAATCTTTTTTGTTTCTTTAATTATTGCTACTTTTATTGCTACAGCAGGAATTTTTGAACATTTAGGTTTTGCTGCTTTTAAAATTTCAGATAGAGAAGGTTTCACCTTGGGTAACACTTCTTTTTTAGGCACCTATTTATTATTTAATATCTTTTTTGCTCTTTATTTATTTTTTCAAAAAGAAAACATTTTTAGTTTTTTAAATAATAAAACAGGGAAAATTATTTTAAAGATATTTTTAGTTATTTCTATTTTTTTACAGCTTTTGGTAATTTATTTACAATCTGCTAGAGCAGCCTTTGTTTCAACTTTAGGCGGGTTTTTATTAATTTTTCTTTTATGGTTAGCTTTTGTGCCCCTCAAAAAGGGTATTAAAATTTTAGGTAGAATTCTTTTAGTTTTTTATATTCTTATTTGTCTAAGTGGTTTAATTTTAATTTTTATTCCAGGCAACATTTTAAATAAAGAATTTGTAAAATTAGCTTCTGCTTCTAGAATTATTACAGCTGAAATTTCTTTAAAAGCTTTTAAAGAAAAACCAATTTTAGGTTGGGGCCCTGAAAATTTTGAGTTAGCTTTTAATAAACATTTCGACCCAAGAATGTTTTTGTCAGAATATGGTGGCGAAGTTTGGTTTGATAGAGCTCATAATATTGTTTTTGATAATTTGGTTGCAGGGGGAATATTTGGTTTAGTTTCTTATTTATTTTTATTTTTTTCGGCTACTTTCTATCTTTTTAAAAGTTATTTAGATAAAAAAACTGATTTTTGGACTTTTGCTATTTTTTCTGCCTGTCTTTTAGCTTATTTTGTCCAAAATATTACTGTTTTTGATATGATTTCTTCTTTGTTAATGTTTGTAATTACTCTTGGCTTTATTATTTCTATTTCGAGCCAAGAGCAAGAAAGAAAAATTTTTCTTTTTAAACTAAACTATAAAAATTTACTTTTATTTTTAATTTTCCCCTTTATTTTTTATAAATTTGCCTATCAGCCACTTGCTAGCGATATGTTAATTATTGAAGCTATTAAAAGAGAAAATCCTGAAGAAAGAGTTGCTCTTTATAAAAAAACTTTAGCAACATCTCCTGTGGGCAAATATCAAAATCGAGAATTTTTTGCTTCCATGTCTTTGAATTATATTGCTCAAAATTATCAAAACTATTCTTTACCAGAGATAAAAGACGAATTAGATTTTATTATTTCAGAGCTCCAAAAAACTGAAAAAGAATCGCCTTTAGATTTTAGAAGCTTGTTAAGATTATCTTCTGTTTTTAATAATTATTCAATGTTAGATCCTTCAAAAATATCTTTAGCCAGAGAATATGGCAAAAAATGTGTTGAAGAATTTCCTAATAATCCTCAAAGCTATTGGACTTTAGCTCAAGCTGAAGTGATTGCCCAAAATTATCAAGAAGCTTTGAATTTAACTAAGAAAGCAATTGAGATAGAACCAAGAATTCTTCAATCTTATGAAGTTGCTTTAAAAGTTGCAAATTTAGCTCAAAATAAAGAAGCAGCCCAAGAAATTTACAAGGATGCTATTTCTATTAATCCAAGTTGGGAAAGTAGCTTAAAAGAATATCTTTCTCAATAAAATGGCTCTTAAAATTTTTGAAAACTATTCCCTTGAAAAAGAAAACTCTTTTTCTATTAAAAGTAAAGCTAAATACTTCATTGAAACTTACAATAAAGAAGATATTATTAAAGCTTTAAATTTTGCCTTTCAAAAAAAAATGCCATATTTAATTATTGGGAATGGCAGCAATATTTTATTGCCAGAAAAGTTTGAGGGAGTTGTTATAAAAATTAAAAATTCTAAATTAAAAATTAAAAAAGATTTAATTGAAGTTGAAGCTGGAGCACCTTTAAATTTAGCTTTATCTGCTGCTTTAAAAAATTCTCTTTCTGGGCTTGAATGGGCAATAGGAATACCAGGAACTATAGGTGGCGCTATTTATGGTAATGCTGGTGCTTTTGGAAAATCAATGAAAGATATTGTGAAAACGGTAACAGTTTTAGAAATTAAAAATAAAAAATTTAAGATTAAAAAATTAAAAAATAAAGATTGTAAATTTGGTTACAGAGAGAGCATTTTTAAAAAAAAGAAAAATTTAATTATTCTTTCTGCAACTTTAAAATTAAAAAAAGATTCTAAAAATGAAATTAAAAAAAGAATAAAAGAATATTTAAAAATTAGAAAAAAAACTCAACCTTTAAATTTTCCTTCGGCTGGTTCTGTTTTTAAAAATCCAGAATTTAAAATTAAAAATAAAAATTTATTTAAAAGATATCCAGAACTAAATGAATTTCAAAAAAAAGGAATTATCCCAGCTGGTTGGCTAATTGAAAAATGCAATCTAAAAGGAAAAAAAATAGGTGGAGCGAAAATTTCTGAAATTCATGGGAACTTTATTGTTAACTTTAATAAAGCCACTTCTAAAGATATTTTAAAATTAATTAATTTAATAAAAAGGAAAGTTAAAAAAATTTTTAACATTGAGCTAAAAGAAGAACTTCAAACTATTGACAAAAATTTTTAAAATGAAATAATTGAATAATATAAAAAAATTTTAAAAGGTCGTTTCTAAAATTGAATAAAAAAATGGCAAAGAAAACTAAGAAAAAGGGAAAGAAATAATCTTTTCCTGAAACAACCCCGAGTTTAAACTCGGGGTTGTTTTTTTAAAAAAAAGAATTAAAATAAAATTAAAATTAAATTTATGGAAATTAAAATTAAAGGCACAAATATTAATTTAACCAACGAATTAAAAAATTTTATTGAAAAAGAAATTGGCAGTTTAAAAAAGTTTTTATTGGGAGTTAAAAAAGAAATTAATTTCTTTGTTGAAATTGGGAAATCTACAAAGCACCATAAAAAAGGAGATATTTTTTATGCCGAAGTTCAAACTAATTTACCAGAAAAAACCTTAAGGGCTTCTTCTTACAGTTTTAAACTTAGAGAGGCAATTAAAGAAACAAAAGAAAAGATAAAAAGGCAGATAGAAAAATATAAAAGAAAGTAAGAATTTCTAAAAACGAAATTTTATTTTGGCTTTTATTTAGATTTTATTAAAGTTTTTTACTAATTTTTTTAGCTGATAAAATATTTTTTTAATTTTTATTATTTTAATCTTTTAATATTATTATGTTTCTCTCAAAATTGTTAGGTGATCCAAATGAAAAATATTTAAAAAAAATTAAACCTTCGGTTGAAAAAATTAACTCTCTTGAAAAAGAATTCGAAAAAATTCCCTTAGAAGATTTTCCTAAAAAAACTGAAGAATTTAGAGAGAGATTAAAAAAAGGCGAAACTTTAGATAATTTATTACCAGAAGTTTTTGCTTTAGTTAGAGAAGCTGCTAAAAGAACTTTAGGCCAGAGACATTTTGATTGTCAATTATTAGGAGGAATCGTTTTACATCAAGGGAAAATTGCTGAAATGAAAACCGGAGAAGGAAAAACTTTAGTTGCTACCTTGCCCGCCTCTTTGAACGCTTTAGAAAAAAAAGGAGTCCATATTATTACTGTCAATGATTATTTAGCTAAAAGAGACACAGTTTGGATGGGACAAATTTATCACGCTCTTGGCTTATCGGTAGGTTGCATTGTTCAAGAGGCTGCTTTTATTTATGATCCAGAATACCAAAAAGAAGTTAAAAGTGAAAAATTAAAAGTTAAAATTGAGACAGGAAAATTAAAAGTTGAAGGCGAGGAAGAAGAGCGTGACAAAGAAAGGGATTTATTAGGAAGCTTCAAAATTATTGAAAGTTATTTAAGACCAGTTCCTCGTAGAGAAGCTTATTTAGCAGATATTACTTATGGCACCAATAATGAATTTGGTTTTGATTATTTAAGAGATAATTTAGCTTACTCTTTGAAAGACCAAGTTCAAAGAGAACACAATTTTGCTATTTTAGATGAAGTCGATTCTATTTTAATTGATGAAGCTAGAACTCCTTTAATTATTTCTTCACCAGCCCAAGAGACAGAAGATATTTATTATTTTTTTGCTAAAATTGGCGAAGAGTTAAAAAGAGATTTAGATTATCAAATTGATGAAAAAGATAAAACCTTTCAATGGAGAGAAGAGGGCCAAGAAAAAGTCATTAATATTTTAAAAAGAGATCCCTGGCAAGAAGGTGATTTTAAAACAATTCACAAACTTGAAAACGCAATTAAAGCTAAAGAGTTTTTTATTTTAGACAGAGATTACATTATTAAAGATGGTGAAATTATTATTGTTGATGAATTTACAGGAAGATTAATGCCATCTCGAAGATGGTCGGCTGGTATTCATCAAGCGGTTGAAGCAAAAGAACATATTAGAGGTCATAAAGAAGTTAAAGTTAAAACAGAGTCAATTACTTTAGCTACAATTACTTTTCAAAATTATTTTCGTCTTTATAAAAAATTAGCTGGAATGACGGGTACTGCTTTGACTTCAGCCGAAGAATTTGACAAGGTTTATGGTTTGCAAACTATTGTTATCCCAACTAATAAACCAATGATTAGGATTGATTTGCCAGATAAAGTTTTTAAAACAGAAAGAGGAAAATTTAAAGCGATTGTTGAAGAAGTGAAAACAAGGCATCAAAAATTACAACCTATTTTAATTGGCACAACTTCTATTGAAAAAAATGAATTATTGAGTAAAATGTTAATGTTAGAAGGAATTCCTTGCCAAGTTCTAAATGCAAAAAATCACGAGAAAGAAGCCCAAATTATTGCCCAAGCAGGAAGATTAGGCCAAGTAACAGTAGCTACTAATATGGCAGGAAGGGGAGTGGATATTATTTTAGGCGGCAACCCTCCTGATCCTGAAGAGGCAAAAAAAGTAAAAGAATTTGGCGGGCTTCATATTATTGGTACCGAAAGACATGAATCAAGAAGAATAGATAATCAATTAAGAGGCCGGGCTGGCCGGCAAGGAGATCCTGGTTCTTCACAATTCTTTATTTCTTTAGAAGATGATTTATTAAGAATTTTTGGTGGAGAAAAAATTCAAAGATTAATGCAAGCTTTAAATATTCCAGAAACAGAAGCTATTGAATCAAAATTTTTGTCTAATATCATTGAGTCTGCTCAAACAAGAGTTGAAAATTACAATTTTGAGATTAGAAAGCGCCTTTTAGAATATGATAATGTTTTAGAAAAACAGAGATCAAAAATTTATCGCCAGAGACAAGAAATATTAAGCTCTGATTTAGAAAGATTAAAAAAAGAAATTTTAGAAAAAATTAAAAAAGAAATTAAAAATATTATTGAGCTAAATTATAATCAAAAGCAACAAGAATTAGATTTAAAAAATATTGAAGAGGAAGTTAAAACAATCTTTCCTTTAAAAGAAAATTTAGCTAGTTTTTTTGAAAAAGAAAAAGATAATCTTGAAGAAAAAAAAGAAAAATTGTTAGAATATCTTTTTAATTTAGCTGAGAAAGAATTGTTAGAAAAAGAAGAAAAAGAGGGAAAAGAAAATTTTGAAAATTTATTAAGATTTGTTTTTTTAAAAACAATTGATATTTTTTGGGCAGAACATTTAGAAACATTAGAAGATTTGCAATTTGCTTCTTCTTTGAAATCTTACGGAGGCAGAGATCCTTTAGTTGAATATAAAAGCGAAAGTTATAAATTTTTTGAAAAGTTACAAGAAACAATTGATTTTTACATTGTAAGAACAATATTTAAATTAACAATTCAAAAAAATGGATAAATATATAAAGTTAATTTTTATTTTGGTTTTATATTTTATTTGTTTCAACTTTGTTTTTCCAGATGTTTTGAAAATCCCCATTTTTCAAAAATATTCTTTTCACTTAGGTCTTGATTTACAAGGCGGAACATCTTTAATTTATAAAGTTGATTTATCACATATTCCCCAAAAAGATCAAGATTCAGCTTTAGAGAGTTTAAAAAATATTATTGAAAAAAGAGTTAATTTATTTGGCGTTAAAGAGCCAGAAGTTAGAATTGAAAAAAATTTGCAAGAAACAAGATTGTTAGTTAATTTAGCTGGCGTTAAAGATATTAAAGAGGCAATTGAAATGATTGGCAAAACTCCTTATTTAGATTTTAGAGAAGAAGACCAAAGTAATACTTCAACTATTAATTTTAAAAAAACTGAGTTAACAGGTAGATTTCTAAAAAAAGCTGATTTAGAATTTGATCCTAAAACATATTCTCCAATAGTTACTCTAGAATTTAATGAAGAAGGAGCAAAAATTTTTCAAGAATTAACCAAACGAAATATTGGAAAAAGAATTGCAATTTATATTGATGATAATTTGATTTCTGCCCCAATGGTTCAAGAAGAAATTTCAGGTGGCAAAGCTCAAATTACTGGCAAATTTGCTATTCAAGAAGCAAAAGAGTTAGTTAGAAATTTGAATGCTGGAGCCTTACCCCTACCCATTGAACTTATTTCTCAAGAATCAATTGGACCAAGTTTGGGAAAAATTTATTTAGAGAAATCTTTAAAAGCTGGTATTTATGGCTTAATTGGGGTAATGATTTATATGATTTTATTTTATCGTTTTTCTGGTTTTTTAGCTGATTTATCTCTTTTAATTTATGCTGGAATTTTATTATCACTTTTTAAATTAATCCCGGTTGTTTTAACCTTACCTGGAATTGCAGGTTTAATTTTATCGATTGGGATGGCAGTTGATGCTAATGTTTTAATTTTTGAAAGAATGAAAGAAGAGAAAAGAAGTGGAAAAGATCTCTCTCTTTCTTTAAAAGAAGGAGTTAAAAGAGCTTGGCCTTCAATTAGAGATAGTAATTTAACAACTTTAATTATTGCCTTAATTATGTTTTTTTTAGGCTCAAGTTTTGTTCAGGGTTTTTCTTTAACTTTAGGACTTGGCATTTTGGTAAGCATGTTTACAGCAATTTTTATCACCAATACCTTTTTAGAATTGTTTGAAAATACTGCTTTTGAGAAAATAAAAATTTTATGGCCATAATAAAAATATGTTTGACGTAATAAAATATAGATTTTTGTTTTATACTTTTTCTTTAATTTTAGTTTTAGGTTCAATTTTTAGTATTTTTTATTTTGGTTTTAACTTAGGTATCGATTTAAAGGGAGGGAGTATTTTAAATTTGGAATTTAAAGAAAATAGGCCAGAAATTCCTAAAATTGAAGAGGCTCTTAAAGATTTAAATCTAAATATAAATTTTCAACCTGTAGGGGAAAAAGGTTTAGTTTTAAAGATGAAAGACATTTCAGAAGAAACTCATCAAAAAATTCTTGAAAAATTAAACAGCCTTTCACCAATAGATGAAAGTAAAGAAAGCTTTCAGACGATTGGACCTAGTATTGGTAAAGAATTACAAAGAAAAACAAATCTGGTGATTATTTTATGCGCTTTATCTATTTTATTTTATGTTTCAATTGCTTTTAGAAAAGCTTCAAGACCAGTACCATCTTTTTATTATGCTCTTTTTGGCACCATTGCTTTGTGTCACGATGTTTTAATTTCATCAGGATTAATTTCGATTTTAGGAAAATTTAAAGGAGTTGAATTTAGTATTCCAATTATTACCGCTCTTTTAACTATTTTTGGTTATTCAATTAATGATACAGTTGTTGTTTATGATAGAATTAGAGAAAATTTAACTAAAAAAACTTCCCAAGAGAGTTTTGAAGATGTTGTTAAAAAAAGTATTAACCAATCATTTTTAAGATCTTTTAACACTTCTTTTACAACTATTTTGCCTTTAATTTTTATTTATTTCTTTGGGGGAGAAAGTTTAAAATATTTTGCTTTAACTCTAATCGTGGGTATTGCTTTTGGAACCTATTCTTCTTTGTTTTTAGCCCCTCAATTAATAGTTGATTATTATTTAAGGAAGAAAAAGAATAGGTCTTGACAAATTTTAAAAATTTTATAGAATGAAAAAAAATAATAAATTGTTTTCGAAATTTATTTTTAAAATCACTTAAAAACAGAAACATTTTAACTACCCTATTTAAAAAGGGGATTCATTTTTGTTATTTTTTATTCTCTTAATTTTTAAATAAATGGACACAAAAAGTTTCTCACGCTCAAAACTTTCTTTTCCTGCCCCTTTTTTACTTCAAATACAACTTGATAGTTGGAAAAAATTTTGTCAAAAAGATTTACCAGAACTTTTTAGAGAATTTTTTCCAATCAGAGACTATACAGGTAAAAAATTTGAATTAGATTTTGTTGATATTAGATTTGATAAACCAAAATATGAAAATAGTTTAGCAGCTAAAGAAAAAAACGATACTTATTCTGCTCCTCTGAGGGCAAAATTTAGATTAAAAAATCTTAAGACTGGAGAGATCAAAGAACAAGAAGTTTTCTTAACCGATTTCCCTTTAATGGATGAAAAGGGAAAATTTATTATTAATGGTGTTGAAAAAATTATTGTTTTTCAACTAATAAGATCACCGGGGGCTTTTTTTACAAAAAAGAATAATTTAGCCGGGGCTAAAATTATTCCAGTTAGAGGCGCTTGGTTAGAATTTGAAATTGAACCTTCTGGGGTTTTTACCGTTAAAATTAATCGCCAAAGAAAAGTTGAAATAACTGCTTTTTTGAAATCTTTTGGTGTTCCTAATAATGAAGAATTAATAAAAATTTTTAAAAATGTTGATAATGGAAAAATTTCTTATATTGAAAAAACTCTTCAGAGAGACTCAACTAAAAATCAAGACGAAGCTCTAATTGAAGTTTATCAAAAAATAAGACCAGGTGATTTTGTGACCGTCGATGCTGCCAGAGATTTTATTTTTAATATGTTTTCTAATTTTCAAAGATATGATTTAGGAAAAGTTGGCAGATGGCGCATTTGGCAAAGATTTCCATTAACTAATCCAGAGCAGAAAAAACAAGTTGATAAAGAAGATCGGGTTTTAAAACTTGTTGATTTAATTGAAATTTGTAAAGAAATTATTAATTTGCAAAATGATCCTCAAAGAGAAGGGGATCAAATTGATCACTTGGCTAATCGAAGAGTCAGAGATTTTTCAGAGTTATGTCAAGAAAAATTAAGAACTGGTTTAATGAGATTAGAAAGAACAATTAAAGATAAGATGGCTACTTTAGAACCTTCTCAGATGACTCCAATCCAAATTATTAATCCTCGACCGATAATGGCAGTAGTCCAAGAATTTTTTGCTACTTTTTCTCTTTCTCAATTTATGGATGCTGAAAATCCACTTTCTGAATTAGAGCATAAAAGAGAATTAGTAGCTACTGGCCCCTCTGGGCTAACTAGAGAAAGAGCTGGTTTTGAAGTTAGAGATGTGCAACCTTCTCACTATGGCAGATTATGTCCAATTCAAACACCAGAAGGCCAAAACGTTGGTTTAATTTCCCATTTAGCTTTATTTGCAAGGATAAATGACTTTGGTTTTTTAGAGACACCCTACTTTAAGGTTAAAGATGGAAAGGTTACCGATGAGGTTTGTTATTTAGATGCTTTTGAAGAAGAAAAATATGCAATTGCTCCTGCTGATACTAAATTAGATGATCAAAAAAGAATTGTTGAAAAAGAAGTAGAAGTAAGAAAAAAAGGGACTCCAGTTAGAGTTAAAGCCAAAGAAGTTGATTTTATTGAAGTTTCTTCAAAACAACAATTAAGTGTAGCTGCAGCTTTAATTCCATTTTTGCAAAATACTGATGCCAACAGAGCTTTAATGGGTTCTAATATGCAAAGGCAAGCTGTTCCCTTAGTTTTGCCAGAAACGCCATTAGTTGGAACCGGTATGGAGAGAAATGTTGCTTTAGATTGTTTAGAAATAATTACTGCTCCTGAAGATGGCGAGATTATTGAAGTTGATGCTGCTCATATTAAGCTAAAAACAAAAAAAGGAGAAATATTAAATTTTAATTTAGTTAATTTTAAAAGAAGAAACCAATATACATGTACTCATCAAAGACCAATTGTAAAAGTAGGTCAGAAAGTAAAAAAAGGCGATGTTTTAACAGATGGCCCGGCGATTAAAGATGGAAGATTAGCTTTAGGAAGGAATCTTTTAGTTGCCTTTTTACCATGGCGTGGTTATAACTATGAAGACGCAATTGTTATTTCTGAACGATTAGTTAAAGAAGATATATTAACTTCAATTCATATTGAAGATTTTACTTGCGATGTTAGAGAAACAAAATTAGGGCCAGAAATTACAACTTCGGACATTCCAAATGTGTCCGAGGAAAAACTTAAAAATTTAGATGAAGATGGTATTGTCAGAATTGGAGCCGAGGTAGGTCCTGGCTCTATTTTAGTCGGAAAAATTTCGCCCAAGAGTGAAAAAAGTTTAACTGCAGAAGAAAGATTATTAAGAGCAATTTTTGGCGAGAAGGCAAAAGAAATCCGAGATACATCTTTGAGATTAGAGCACGGAAAATATGGGAAAGTAGTTTCAGTAAAAGTTTTTTCTCGAGAAAAAGGAGACAAATTAGATCCAGGAGTTATTAAAAGGATTCAAGTTGAGGTAGCCCAGATTAGAAAAATTAAAGTTGGTGATAAATTGGCTGGTCGCCATGGCAATAAAGGAGTAATTGCCAAAATTTTGCCAGAAGAAGAAATGCCATTTTTAGAAGACGGAACCCCAGTTGATATTGTTTTAAATCCTTTAGGAGTAGTTTCAAGAATGAATATTGGTCAAATTTTAGAAACTCATTTAGGCTGGGCGGCCAAAAAATTAGGTTATTATGCAATTTCACCTGGTCTTTTTGGAGCTACAGAAAAAGACATTAAAGAAGAACTTAAAAAAGCAGGGTTGCCAGAAAGTGGACAGGTGACTGTTTATGATGGTAGAACTGGAGAACCTTTTCCTCAAAAAGTGACTGTAGGTTATATTTTTATTATGAAATTAATTCATATGGTTGAAGATAAAATCCATGCCAGATCAATTGGACCTTATTCTTTAATTACCCAACAACCATTGGGAGGAAGGGCTCAATTTGGTGGTCAGAGATTTGGCGAAATGGAAGTCTGGGCTTTAGAAAGCTATGGTGCTGCCTATTCTTTGCAAGAAATGTTAACGATAAAATCAGATGATGTTGAGGGTCGAGGAATAACTTATGAAAAAATTTTAAAAGGTGAAGAAATTCAAAATCCAAATATCCCAGCCTCGTTTAACCTTCTTTTAGCCGAATTAAGATCATTAGCCCTTCAAATTGAGGTGAAAACAAAAAAATAAATTTAGAAACTATTTTAATTAAAAAAAACACTTTGCAAAATTTAAAATATAAACTATGGCTAATAATAAAAATCAGAAACAATTGACTAAAGTAGAAGATATTCTTTCAATTCGAATTCGTTTGGCATCGCCTCAAGATATTTTAAGTTGGTCTCATGGGGAAGTCTTAAAAGCAGAAACAATTAACTATCGAACTCAAAGACCAGAAAAGGATGGTTTATTCGACGAAAGAATTTTCGGTCCTACTAAAGATTACGAATGTTATTGTGGAAAGTACAAAGGGCCAAGATATAAAGGAATTATTTGTGATCGTTGTGGTGTTGAGGTAACAAAATCTGATGTTAGAAGAGAAAGGATGGGTCATATAAAATTAGCAGCTCCTGTAGCCCATATTTGGTTTTTAAGGGGGGTACCTTCAAGAATGGGTTTAGTTTTAAATATTTCGGCTTTACAGTTAGAAAAGGTTATTTATTTTGCAGCCTATATTATTACTAAAGTTGACAATACTTTACAGAAAAAAATTATTGATGAAATTCAAAAAGAGGCTAAAGAAAAAATTCAAGAGACAAAACAAAAAATTACTGATAAAAAGCAATTAGAAGAAGAATTAAAGAAAATTAAAAAACTTGAAAAAATAAGATTAGATGAAGTTAACTCTATTAAACCATTGAGGATTATTTCTGAAGTTGAATATCGAGAACTTTCTTTAAGGTATGGAGAGATGTTTCAAGCAGAAACTGGAGGAGAAGCAATTAAATCTTTATTAGAAAAAATTGACCTTAACAAAGAAGTTAAAAATTTAGAGGAAGAATTAAAGCTAGTTAAATCAAAAGAAAAGAAAAAAGAAATATTAATGAGATTAAAAGTTTTTAAAGGAATGTTAAAGACAAAAGTCAGACCAGAATGGATGTTTTTGGATGTTTTACCGGTTTTGCCGCCAGATTTAAGACCAATGGTTCAAATCGATGGTGGAAGATTTGCTTCTTCTGATTTAAATGATCTTTATCGAAGAATTATTAATAGAAATAATAGATTGAGATATCTTTTAGAAGTTGGGGCGCCAGAAGTTATTGTTAAAAATGAAAAAAGAATGCTTCAAGAAGCAGTTGATGCTTTGATAGATAATAAAATGAGGAGAACTCAAGTAACGAAAGCCAGTACAGGAGGAAAGAGAGCCTTGAAATCATTAACCGATATTTTAACTGGCAAAGAAGGTAGATTTAGGAAAAATTTATTAGGAAAAAGAGTAGATTATTCTGGAAGATCGGTAATTGCTGTAGAGCCAAATTTAAAACTTTATGAATGCGGCTTGCCTAAAGTCCTGGCTTTAGAATTATTTAGACCATTTGTAATTAAAAAAATTTTAGATAGAGAATTAGCCTTTAATGTTAGAGGAGCTTCAAGATTAATTGATGAAGGTATTGATGAAGTTTGGGCAGCCCTAGAAGAAGTTGTTCAGGACAAATTTGTTCTTCTAAACAGAGCCCCAACTTTGCATCGAATTAGTATTCAAGCTTTTAAACCAAGATTAGTTGAAGGTTTGGCTTTAAAAATTCATCCTTTAGTCTGTGCCGCTTTTAATGCTGATTTCGATGGAGATCAAATGGCAGTTTATTTACCCCTTTCAAAAGAAGCTCAGTATGAAGCCAAAGAAATAATGCTTTCTTCAAAAAATTTACTTAAACCTGCTAATGGAGATCCAATTGCTTTACCGTCTAAAGATATTGTTTTAGGAATTTATTGGTTAACTGGAGAAAAAGAAAAAGCAAAAGGAGAAGGAAAAATCTTTGCTGATGAAAAAGAGTGTTTATTAGCTCATAGCCAAGGAGTGGTTGATGTTAGAGCAAAAATTAAAGTTTTTAAAAATAATCAACTTTTAGAAACTACCCCTGGGAGATTAATTTTTAATGAAGTTTTGCCAGAAGGTTTTGAATATATTAATGAACAATTAACTTCTAAAAAATTAGCAAAAATTATCGAAAAAATTATCAGAAATTACCCTGAAAAAATTGTTCAAGAAACTTTAGATAAAATTAAAGAATTAGGCTTTGAATATTCTACTTTGTCTGGCATCTCTTGGGGCATGGATGACTTAATCATTCCAAAAGAAAGAGAAGAGATAATTAAAAAAGCCGAAAAAGAAATTGAAGTTTACGAAGAACAATATCAAAATGGTTTACTTTCTTTGCAAGAATTTACAAATAAAAAAATTCAAATTTGGCAAGAAGCCAGAGAGGCGATAGCAAAATTAGTTCCCCAAGCTTTGCCAAAAGATAATTCTGTTTATGCGATCGTCAATTCAGGTTCTCGAGGCTCATGGGCTCAACCGATTCAAATGGCTGGTATAAAAGGTTTGGTTACTTCGCCTTCTGGCAAAATTATTGATTTGCCAATCTTACACTGTTATAAAGAAGGCTTTAATATTCTAGAATACTTTATTTCAACTCATGGAGCCAGAAAAGGAACTGTTGATACTGCTTTAAGAACTTCGGCTGCTGGTTATTTAACTAGGAGGTTAATTGATGTTAGCCATGAGGTTTTAATCACTCAAGAAGATTGTGGCGATAAAAAAGGAAGAGAAATGGATAAGAAAGACGCCTTAGAAATAGGTCAATCATTCAGATATAAAATTTTAGGCCGGGTATCTTTAGAGGATATTAAAACTAAGAATGGCAAAATAATTGTTAAAAAAGGAGAGGTCATTACTCCAGAAATGGCAAAATTAATAGAAGAAGATGAAACAATTCAAAAAGTAAGAGTTAGGACTCCATTATCTTGCAAAGCTTTAAGAGGGGTTTGTCGTCAATGCTATGGTTGGGATTTAGGAAAAAATAGAATGGTTGAAATCGGCGATGCTGTTGGTATTGTTGCTGCTCAATCAATTGGTGAACCTGGCACTCAATTAACTTTAAGAACCTTCCATACAGGAGGAGTAGTTGGAGTTGGGGACATTACTCAAGGGTTACCAAGAGTTGAGGAAGTCTTTGAAGCCAGTTTGCCAAAAAGAGAAGGGTTAACTTCTCCTTGTGAAGGGAAAGTTAAAGAAATTGATCTTAAAGAAGGCAAACTAATTATTGAAGGTAAAGGCAAAAATAATGATAAAAAAGCTGAATTTATTTTAAAAATTCCAGAAAGAGTTGAGGTTTATGTTAAAAAAGGCGATAAAGTTAATTTTGGTCAACAATTAACATCTGGCAGTTTAGATTTGAAAAAATTATTAAAATATACTAATGTCGAAGAAACTCAAAAATATATTTTGCATGAGATTCAAAGAATTTATTCATCAGAGGGGATTAATATTCACGATAAGCATATTGAAACTATTATTAGACAAATGTTTTCTCGAGTGAGAATCACAGATCCTGGAGATAGCGATTTCTTGCCAAATCAAATTGTCTCTAAAGCTCAATTTCTTGAAGAAAAAGAAAAATTAGAAAAAAATAATAAAATACCGCCAAAAGCAAAAGCAAGTATTTTAGGAATTTCAAAAGTAGCCCTAACTTCTGAAAGTTTCCTTTCGGCTGCTTCTTTCCAAGAAACAACCAGAGTTTTAATTTCTGCTGCTTTAGAAGGTAAAGAAGACTTTTTGCGTGGACTAAAAGAAAATGTTATAATAGGTAAATTAATACCAGCTGGCACTGGAATTAGAAAACCATTTCAAAAAGATGAAGAAAAAGAAAAATAATTCTAATCATGTTAAAAAGGCTTCTTTACAAAAAAAGAAGAGAAACCCTGATGAATTTAATTATCCAATTTTAACAAACCGGCTCAGAAGATGGTTAGCCACTATTTTAGTTATTTTGTTCTCAGTAATAGTTACTTTTTCAATTTTTGGCCAAGCTGGGAAAGCCGGAGATCTCATATTTTTAATTTTAAATGGCTTAATTGGTAAGGTAATTTATTTCTTGCCGTTTTTTTTAGTTATAGCTGGCATTCTTTTTCTTAACTATCAGAAAAAAAGAATTTTTGCCCCAGTCATTATTGGATTTTTAGTAATTATTTTAGGCCTTTCTGGGCTTTTTGCCTTAAAAGATATAGTTAAAAAACCAGGTGGTTGGTTAGGCTATTTGGCTGCCTTGCCAGCTTTAAATTATTTAGGGCCTATTGTGACAAAAATTTTATTTTTTACTTTGATTTTAACTGGAGCAATTATTGTTTGGGAGTTTACTCCAAAACCAATCGTGCCCTTAGAGAAAAAAGAAGAAAAAAATCAAATTCCTCAAAATTTAGCCTTGACTAAAATAGCTCAAGAAGCAAAAAAACTTCAAGTTAATCCTGCCTCTATATTTACCAACAAAAGAGAAAGTTTTCAGAAAAAGGAAGAAAAAATTTTTCCCAAAAGAGATGTTTCAGAATATAAAATTCCGCCAATTTCTTTGTTTGATTTAGTTCAAGAAAGACCTCAAAGTTTGGATATTAAAAATAAATCATTGATAATTCAAAAAACTTTAGAAACCTTTGGTATTCCAGTTGAAATGAAAGAAGTTAATGTAGGCCCTACAGTTACTCAATATACTTTAAAACCAGCCGAAGGCATTAAGCTTTCTAAAATTGTTTCTCTCTCGAATGACTTAGCTTTGGCTTTAGCTTCTCACCCCATTAGAATTGAGGCTCCAATTCCTGGCAAATCTCTTGTTGGCATTGAAGTTCCTAATAATCAAAGAGCAAGAATAAAATTAGGATTTTTATTATCCAAAGAAGAATTTTTAAAATCAAAAAATCCTCTTACTTTCGCTTTGGGCACAGATGTTATTGGTAATCCAGTTTATTTAAATTTAGATGAAATGCCCCATCTTTTAGTTGCCGGTAGCACTGGTTCTGGAAAAACAATTTGTTTAAACTCTATTATTATAAGTTTAATTTATCGAAATTCACCAAGAGATTTAAGATTAATTTTAATCGATCCAAAAAGAGTTGAATTTACTGTTTATCATAATTTGCCTCATTTATTTACCCCAGTTATTTTAGATGCCAAAACTGCTTTTACTTGTTTAACTTGGTTGGTAAAAGAAATGGAAAGAAGATTTGAAATTTTACAAGAAGCCGAAAGTCGAGATATCATTTCTTACAATAAAAAGATTTCAGAGTCAGCTAAATTAAAAAAAGATGGCTTTGAAACTTTACCTTATATTGTTGTTATTATCGATGAATTGGCCGATTTAATGGTAGCCAAAGGAAAGGATTTAGAAACTTTAATTGTCAGATTAGCCCAGTTAGCAAGAGCAGTTGGAATACATTTGGTTTTAGCCACTCAAAGACCTTCAGTTGAAGTTATTACTGGTTTAATAAAAGCTAATATTACTTCAAGGATTGCCTTTCAAGTTGCTTCTCAAATTGATTCTCGAACAATTTTAGATACAGCTGGAGCTGAAAAGTTATTAGGCAGAGGGGATTTATTGTTTCAAACTTCTCAATTTGCAAGACCAAAAAGAGCTCAAGGTGCTTTTGTGAGTCAAGAAGAAATTAAAAAAGTTGTTGATTTTATTGTTAAAGAAAATAAATTTGAAGATTTAGAAACGATCCCTTTACAAGAAATTCAAACTAATATAGAAGAAAATTTAGGAGTTTCAGAAGAAGGAGAAGATCCTCTTTATGAAGAAGCCAAGAGAATTGTTATTTCTTATCAAAAAGCTTCGGCCTCTTTGTTACAAAGAAAACTTAAAATAGGTTATGCCAGAGCAGCCAGACTTTTGGATATTTTAGAAGAAAGGGGAATTGTAGGGCCGGCAATTGGAGCTAAACCAAGAGAAGTTTACATAAAAGAAAATGTTGAAAATAATCTATTAAATTTTAATAATAATAATGAAGATAAAGGTCAAAATAATCAAGAAGATAACGGAGATTGGATAAAACTTTAAATATGGCAAAGAAAAAAGAAAAAAATTTAAAAAATTTAGAAGAAACTTTAGAAGAGATTAAAGATAAATTTGGTGAAGGAGCAATAATGAAATTAAATTCAATGAAACCAGCCAGTGTTGATATTATTTCAACTGGTGTTTTATCACTTGACTTAGCTTTGGGAGTAGGTGGTGTGCCCCGAGGTAGAATTATTGAAATTTATGGTGCTGAAAGTTCTGGAAAAACAACTTTAGCCCTTTCAATTTTAGCCCAGGCTCAGAAAGAAGGTGGTATTGGTGCCTTTATTGATGTTGAACATGCTTTAGACCCAGATTATGCTAAAAAAATAGGAGTTAAAGTTGAAGATCTTTTACTTTCTCAGCCAGATTCGGCTGAACAAGCCCTTCAAATTGTTGAATCATTAGTTAGATCAGGTGAAGTTGATGTTATTGTTGTTGATTCAGTTGCTGCTCTAGCTCCAAAAGTTGAAGTTGAAGGAGAAATAGGCGATCAGTTTATTGGTACTCAGGCTAGATTAATGAGCCAGGCTTTAAGAAAATTATCTTCTATTGTTTCTAAAACCAGAACTTTAGTTATCTTTTTAAATCAAATTAGAATGAAAGTTGGAGTGATGTTTGGCAATCCAGAAACAACTTCAGGGGGTTTGGCTTTAAAATTTTATTCTTCAGTAAGAATTGAACTAAAAAGATCAGCTCAAATTAAAAAGGGAGATCAAATTATTGGCTCTCGAATAGTAGCTAAAATTGTTAAAAATAAAGTTGCCCCTCCTTTCAAAAAAGCAGAATTTGATATTTATTATCAAGAAGGCATTTCAAAAGTAGCCGATTTACTTTCTTTAGGTCAAAAATACGGTATTTTTCAGAAAGCCGGCACTTTTTACCAATACGAGAATAAAAAAATAGGCCAGAATGTAGAACAAGTTAAGAAATTTTTTGCTGAGAATCCAGAAATTGAAAAAGAAATTAGAGAAAAAATTATTCAAAAGGCAAAAGAAGAGTCAGAAGATTAATCCTCTAAATTGGTATAAGGTAAAATTGCTAAAAATCTAGCTCTCTTTATTGCTTTTTTAATTTTTCTTTGATGAGAAGCACAGAGTCCAGTTTTTGCTCTCGGTTTTATCTTTCCATTTGGAAACAAAAAAATAGATAAAAATTTTTTATCTTTAAAGTCTATTTTTTGAATATTTCTTTGACAAAGTGGACAATTCATATTTTAAAATTGTTTCATTTTTAAATAATTTTATTTCGACCTCCATTTTTAAAAGGGGATATCATCAATATTAATTTCTTCTGGTTCTTCTTCAATGATTGGAATGTCTTCATCAGCAATTGGAGGTTTTTTATCTCCATTTTGAACTAAATTTTTTGGTCCTAATTGAAGTTTCTCGCCGATAATTTCTGTTTTTGTATGTTTTTGACCTGATTGATCTTCCCAAGTTCTTGTTTTTAATCTTCCTTCAACTAAAACTAAAGACCCTCTTTTTAAATATTGATAAGCAATTTCGGCTAATTTGCCAAATAAAACTATATTATGAAATTCGGTATCTTTATTTTTTTGGCCAGATTTATCGATATAAAACCTATTAGTGGCTACTCCAAAATTGACGACTGTCATTCCAGAAGGAAGGCTTTTCCTAATAGGATCGTTAGTAACATTGCCAAGAACAATTGCTTTATTTAAATTCATAAATTTAATTTCTGATTATTAAAAACCTTAAAATATTATTTTCTTTTTCTAAATTATTTTTAAAATTAGTTATTTCTTCTTCTGGATAGTTGAAATCGTAAGATTTTAACAAAGCCTCGCTCTTTTTCTTAATAGGGTAAGCAAGGGCAATCTTCTTTTCCTCTGTTGAACTAGTAATGGCTCCTTTTTCTGAAATTAAATTTTCAAGTTTTTTAATATAATCTGCTCTTTCTGTATCTGATAAATCTGGCGAAATTAAAACTGTTAGGTTATAAGATTTCATAAGTTTATTTTATATCATTTATTTTAAACAATAAATTAAAAAAGTCAAATTTCGATAAATTTAGAAATCGCGAATTTACACGAATATGGCACGAATATGGCACGAATATGACACGAATATTCACGAATTTGCCTCTATATCTGAAGGAATATCTATCTAAAATTCGTTTTTGTTCGTTTATTAGGCGTGCGACATCTTCGTTTTATTCGGTTCACATTTGAGCGAAATACGTTCATTCGGGCAATATACATATTTATTTTTAGTATTGCATCTTGATTTAAATTCATCTATAATTTAAGAAAGATTTAAAAAATATTTTATTATGATAAAAAATCTTTTCTCTTCTATTTTTCCCCTCTTTCTTTTAAAATTCAACTTTAATTTTCCAACTTTTAATAAAATAAAGGTCGATTAAATTTAATTGCCAATTAAAAATTTATCATATCAAAAATAATTTTTTTTAATCAGATCGATAAAATTAATTCAATAAAGGTCTTTTAAAAAAAAACTCAAAATTTATGGAAAAATTATTATCTAATAAAAAACTTCTAATAGGTATTTTAACTATAATAGTTTTAGTGGCTCTTGTTGCTATTTTTTATTACCAAGGAGCTAAAATTAAAAAATCTTCTAACACTACAACTCAAAAAAACGAAACCAATCAAGGGGTTGAAGTTCAAAGCCCTCAGATACCTCAAAGCCAGACAGCTGAACCAGTTCCAGAGAATGTTAAAGTTCCAGAAAAGGGTGAAAGCGTGCCAGAAGGAGTAGCTGCTCCTGAAGTTGTTACAGAAGCAGCTCCTGGAGTTTCAGCAAAATTTAGAAGTTTTGATATTAAAGCCGAAAATAATAAATTTAATCCATCAACAGTGATAGTTAGATTGGGCGACACAGTTCATATTAATTTTACTGCTCAAGATAAAGATTATGATATTACTTTTCCAGACTATGGCATGAAACAAACTGCTAAAAAAGGAGAGACAAAAATTTTAGAATTTCAAGCTTTAATTCCAGGTAAATTTACTTTTTATTGCGAACTATGCGGCGGCTTAAATTCCACTGCTAAAGGCTATATTATAGTTTCTGAAAAATAATTTATGGTAAATTTTCTCGAGGACTTAAACTTGAAAAAGAAATGCAAAAAATATAGCTTACCTTTATGGCAGTGCCCTGACTTTCTTTTTTTAATTCTAGGTATAATAATTATTTTTATTATTTTAGCTACTTTTGCTGTTCTCTTAAATAAAGTTAAAGATGTGAGAACTGTTCTTTTAATTATATTATCTTTGACTGCTTTTTTAATGATTGTAGATTATATTATTATTAAAAGTTTTGAAAGAATGGCTGATACTACTAGGTTACAGTTAGATTTTATTCATATTATTTCCCACCAGTTAAAAACACCGGTCACAAATATTGCTTTTATATTAGATTTTCTTAGTTCTGAAAAAGAAAAAATAACACCCCAAACAGAGAAGGAATATTTCAATATGATTAAAGAAAATAATGAAAGAATGAGGGCTTTAGTAAAGAATATTTTGACAGTAGCAAAATTAGAAGCTGGAGTTTTAGAAATAAAAAAAGAAAAAGTTAATTTAAAAGAAATAGTAAAAGAAAGATTAAAAGATTATCAATTATTTAGCCAATCTCTGAATATTAATATTGAAGCAAAAATTCCAGAAAAAGAAATTCAAGTAGAGGCTGACCCCTTTTGGTTAAAAGAAGTAATTAATAATCTTTTAGACAATGCTCTAAAATTTTCAAGGGGTAAAGTTAAAGTTTCTTTATCAGAAAATGATAAAAAAATTCTTTTTGAAGTTGAAGACGATGGCCCTGGAATTCCTAAAGATGAACAAAAATATATTTTTCAAAAATTTTTTCAGGTTAAAGACGGCTCTTCACATGCTTTAACTGGCTCTGGTTTAGGTTTATATTTATCTAAAAAATTAATTAATTTAATGGGAGGGGAAATTGGTTTCTCCTCTTATTATCAAAAAGGTTCTAATTTTTGGTTTTCTTTCCCTAAAATTTAATATGTCTAAAAAAATATTATTTATTGAAGATGAATTTTCTCTCCAACGAACAATTGGAGAATTATTAAGAAAGGAAGGTTATGAAGTTTTTTCAAGCTTAGATGGAAAATCAGGGGTTGAAATTGCCAAAAAAGAAAAACCAGATTTAATTTTACTTGATCTAATTTTGCCCCATCTTAGTGGTTTTGAAGTTTTAGAAGAACTTAAAAAAGAAGAAAGCACCAAAGAGATACCAGTAATTGTTTTAACAAATCTTGAAGGCTTAGAAGATGTCCAAAGGGCTTTAGAGCTCGGGGCCTTATTTTATTTAGTGAAATCAAATTACACCCCTCAAGAAATTGTTGAAAAAGTAAATGAATTTTTTAAATAATATTTAACTATGCTTATAGAGCCAAATCAGTTAAAAGCCTTTATGATTGATGCTGATTTGATTGAAGAGAAGATTTTTGATGAAATTTTAAAAGAGTCCCAAGAAACTGGAAAAAAACTAGAAGATATTTTGATTGCCAGAAAAATTATTTCCAAAGAAGACTTAACTAAATTAAAAGCCTATATTTTAGGTATTCCTTTTATTAATCTCGAAAAAGAGATTATTCCCCAAGAGGTTTTAAAAATTATCCCAGAACCAATTGCTAGAACTCATAACATCGTTGCCTTTAGAAAAACCGGAAACAAAGTTGAAGTGGCAATGTTAGACCCAGAAGATTTAAAAACAATTGATTTTATAAAAAAAGCCGGAAATTATAAAATTTTGCCAAGATTAACCAATGAAGAAAGTATTAAAAATGTACTAAGACAATATCAAGAAAGTTTAGAAAAAGAATTTAGTTCAATTATTACCAAAGAAAGTCAGGGAGTAAAGGCCATTCAAATCGAAGAAAAAGAAGAGAAAAAAGAAGATTTAGAAAAAGCTGGCCAGGAATTGCCGGTGGTTAGAATTGTTGATACTTTAATCAAACATGCTATTTTGCAAAGAGCTTCTGATATTCATATAGAACCTACCGAAAAAGAAATTTTAGTGAGATATCGCATAGATGGCATTCTAAGGGATGCAATGACGCTTCCTATTTCTATTGGACCTGGTATTGTAGCTAGAATTAAAATTTTAAGTAATTTGAAATTAGATGAACACCGCCTGCCACAAGATGGACGTTTTAAATTTGAAACCTCAGACTCTAAATATTCAATTAGAGTTTCAACTTTACCAGTTTTTTACGGCGAAAAAGTAGTAATGAGATTATTGCCAGAAACAGCTAAGGGCTTTTCTTTAGAAGCTCTTGGCTTATGGGGAGAAGCCTTGGAAAATACTCAAATTGCCTTAAGAAAAACAGCCGGAATGATTTTAGTCACCGGCCCTACTGGTTCTGGAAAAACTACTACTTTATACTCAATGTTAGAAATTTTAAATACGCCCCAAGTTAATATTTCTACAGTTGAAGATCCAATTGAATATCAAATTCCAAGAATCAATCAAACTCAAGTTAATCCAAAAATTGGTTTAACTTTTGCTAATTGCTTGAGATCTCTATTGCGTCAAGATCCTGATATCATTATGGTCGGAGAAATAAGAGATGAAGAAACTGCTTCTTTGGCAATTAACGCTGCCTTAACTGGTCATTTAGTTTTATCAACTTTGCATACTAATTCAGCAGCAGGGGCTATTCCCAGATTATTAGATATGAAATGTGAACCATTTTTATTATCTTCTACTTTAAATCTGATTATTGCTCAGAGATTAGTTAGGAGATTGGTTCCAGAAAGTAAAGAAAGATATAAACTGACTCCAAAAGAGATTCAAAATATTTCTCAGTATTGTAATTTAAAAAGAGTTGAACAAATTTTAAAAGAAGAAGGTCTTTTGAAAAAAAATCAAACAATTGAATCAGTCTATTTTTATCGACCGAAACCAACCAAAGATTCGCCTGATGGTTATAAGGGAAGAATTGGAATTTATGAGGTTTTAAGAGTCACTGAAACAATTAAAGAGCTAATATTGAAAAGAGCAAATTCTGATGAAATCCAAAAACAAGCTCAAGAAGAAGGAATGCTATTAATGGTTGAAGATGGTTTTGTTAAGGCGGCCAGAGGTATTACTTCTATTGAAGAGGTTCTAAGAGTGATTACAGAGTAAAAGTATGCCAGAATTTTTTTACCGAGCAAAAAACTTAGAAGGTAAAGAAGAAAGAGGTACTTTAATTACAAAAGACGTGCAATCTTTGTCAAAGATTTTGCAAGAAAAAGGATATTTTTTAATTGAAGCTTTTGAAACTGAAACCGAAAAACTTGAAAAAAAGACTGAAGAAAAATTAAATTTTTTCGATACACTTTTTAAAGTTCCTCTGACCGAAAAAATCTTTTTCTCAAGAAACTTAGCTGTAATGTTAGCTAGCGGAATTTCTTTTTCTAAAGCCCTTTTTATTTTAAAAGATCAAGTTCAAAACAAAAAATTTAAATTTGCTATTTCTCGAATTGCTGAAAGGGTTAATAAAGGCGAATCATTTTCTCAAGCCTTAAAGGATTACAACGATATTTTTCCACCTTTTTATTATGAAACAATTAAGGTTGGTGAGGAAACCGGCAATATCGAAACAATTTTAAATAACTTAGCCGATCAAATGGAAAGAGAATACAATTTATTGTCTGATGTTAAAAGCGCAATGATGTATCCTTTGATTATTCTTTTAACTTTAATTGGTATTGGGATTTTTATGGTAGTTTTTACTATTCCTAAACTGAAAGTAGCATTCGAAAATTTAAATGTTCAATTGCCACTCACAACAAAAATTATTTTAGAAGGTGCTGATTTATTATTTAAAAAATGGTACTTGGTTTTTATTTTTCTCGCTATTTTAACTGTTCCTATCTATTTTATTTTTAAAAGTCAGAAGGGGAAAAAAATTAAAGATAAAATTGCTATTTCTATTCCAGTTTGGTCAAAAATTTCAAAACAAACAAACGTTTCTGTTACTTTAAGAATGTTATCATCTCTTTTAAATTCTGGAGTCCCAATTGTCAGATCGTTAGAAATTGTTTCTGGAGCAATTGGAAATATTTATTATAAAAATGTGTTTGATGAAGCTAAAGAAGTAATTCAAAAAGGAGGCAATTTAGCCCAAGTTTTTAAAGAGCACGAAGATCTTTTTTATCCAATTGTCACCCAAATGGTTGAGGTAGGGCAAGAAAGCGGTGAAACACCATCAATTTTAAGCAAATTAGCCGATTTTTATGAAGTTGAAGTTGAAAGACAAACTAAAAGATTGTCGAGTATTATTGAGCCAATTTTAATTTTAATTGTTGGCGGTATAGTTGGTTTTTTTGCTATTTCAATGCTTCAGCCAATGTTTTCGATTATGAGAGGTATTGGGCCTCAACCTTAATAAATTTTTAGAGTTTAAAACTGAAAGATAAAATTCATTATAAGCTCTCTTGAGAAAACCTTTAGAAATATGAAAGCCTTTACTATTCTAGAATTAATATTAATAATCGCCATTCTTGGCATTATGGTTAGTGTCTCTCTTTTTGCTATTTTGAATTTAATCCCTTCTTTAAAAATTGATTCTGCTAGTCGGGATTTAATTACAGATTTAAGATATGCTCAAGAATTAGCTTTATCTCAGCAAATAGATTATAGTGTCTATTTTATGACAAGTACTCAAGAGTATAAAATTATAAAAAAAACTTCGCCCCAAGAAGAAATTTTAACAAAAAAACTTCCTTCTGGAATTTATTTTAAAGAAATTGATTTTTTAAACAATGAAGTCATATTTAATCTTTATGGCGCTGTTAAAGAAGCAGGTAAGGTAATTTTAGAAAATCAAGATGGTAAAGAAATCACAATTAAAATAAGTCCTTCTGGTTTTTCAAAAATAATCAAATAAATTATGAAAGAAAAAAGAATATTTGGTTTTACTCTTATCGAAGTTTTGGTGGCCCTTTCTATTTTATCAATTGGACTTATTTTTATTTTACAAGTTTTTCCTTTAGCTTTGAACATTGAGTTAGATAATAAATTGAGGACTAAAGGAGCATTTTTAGCCTCTCAAAAGATAGAAGAAATTTTATCTTTAAATTATGACGACATCACTATTGGCACAACAACCGAAAACTTAACTTTTGCTAGCGAAAATTTTTCTCGAATTACAAGAATAAACTATGTTGACGAAAACCTTTCTGAAATTAGCCAAGATAAAGGCTTAAAGAAAATCGAAGTTAGTGTTTTTTGGAAAGGCGGAATCTTTTTAAATGAAAAAGGAGTAAAACTAATTACTTTGTTTGCTAAAAAATAATATGAAAAATAGAAAAAGTTTTACTCTTTTAGAAGTTTTAATAATAATTTTTATTTCAAGTTTGGTTTTTATAGCTATTTTAGAAATATATTTAGCCGGCCAAAAACTTTATTCTTTAGGTGAAAATAGAGCCGAAATTTTGCAAAATGGGAGAATTATTTTAGAAAGGATTTCTCGAGAATTAAGGCAAGCAAAAGAAATAGTAACTCCTTTACCTCAAGTAGATAATAATCCTGACTTTCCGCCACCTTCTGAAATTGAATTTCAAGATGGACATACCCCTTCTCCTTATCAGTATTTAGGAGCAGACTATTATTATATTAAATATTACTTTTCAAGTTCAACCAGAGAAATTAAAAGACAGTATTTAGTCTATTGCTTAGATGATTGCTCTAATTGTCAAAATTATTACAAATGGAATGAAAGAATTCAACAAGAAGGGCAAATTCTTTCTCCTCATGCTTGTATCTTAGAAGATAAAGTTATTGGAGAATATGTTAATAATATTAAATTTTGGGGAAAAACTTTAATTAATATTGAAATTGAGCTTTCAAAATTTAAAGAAAATATTGAATTAGAAACATCAATTTTTGCCAGAAATCTTTAATTTATGAAAGAGAAATTTTCAAAACAAAAAAAAGGTTATATTCTTACTTTTGCTCTTATAATTCTAAGTGTGTTTTTGCTTTTGTCATTATATTTTCTTTCTTTTTCTTTTACTGGTTTTAAAATGGCAAAAGTTTATGAAAAAAGCCTTCAGGCTTATTATTTAGCTGAAGCTGGTATCCAAGAGGCAATTTTTAAATTAAAAACAGATCCTAATTGGAAATCAGCCTTTGAAACTTTGCCAACAATTTCAGATCCAAATTGTAGTTCTTGGAAAATTCCTGATTATCAAAGAAATCCGGCTTTATTTTCAGATGGAAGTTATAAAATTTCAATTGAAAATCTTGGTTGTGCAAAGGCTAAAATTTTTGCTACTTCAACTTTAGGATTGGAAAATCAAAAGAGTCAAAGAGTAGTTCAAATGATTGTTTCAAAACCATTAGGTAGTCCTTTGAAAGACTATACTCTTTTTACTAGTGGCCCTAGTGGTGATATTCAAATTTCTGGAGTTAATCCTTTAAATATCTATGCTGGCTCTCTTTTTGCTAACAATAACATTATTGTTAAAAACTATAGTAAAGTAAATGCTCAAAATAAGATTTTGGCTGCTAATAATGTTAATATTCTTTCTGGCTCTCAAATTATAGCTAATGCTATTTGTGCTAAAAATATCTGTCAAGAAAATTGTTCTTCAACTAAAGAATGTCCGTCTCAGCGATTACCAATGCCAGCTTTAGATTTTGATTCTAATGCTTCAACTTCTTATTACCAAAAAGCTCTTAATAGTGATTGTTCTTCAATTAGAACCGACGGGAAAACAAACTGCCTTTTTACCCAAGATGAATTTGAAAAATTAATGTGGCAGAATTATCCAAGCCTTTCTTTGCCAACTTCAACTTCAGTTTATGTTAAGGGCGATATTAATATTAGAGCCGGGCAGGTTTTAAAAGTGAATGGTGTTTTAATTGCCGATCGGGATATAAATTTGGGCCAAGATTATTGTTGGGTAAGACCAGAACCGCCTTATTTAAGATGTGGTTTTTCTCAACTTTTTGTCAAAAAACCAGGTGAGAAGTTGGCCAGTGGAATTTTAGCTAAAAGAAAAATTAATGGTGGGGGTTGGCTTGGAATTGGCCTTATAGCTTTAGATGTTGAAGGCCTAGTTTATGCTGGCGATGAAATAAGTTTAACTGATTTTTTGGCCCCCTCAACTATTAAAGGTGGAATTGCTGCTAGAAAATTTTCTTTAACGAGCCTGTGGCAAGGTTTTAATCTTTATTTAGATCAAAGTGTTGTTGGGGCCACTTTTGGGACTACTAGTTATAGCCCAATTATTTCAATTGAGCATTGGGAAGAAGTTTACTAATTTTGTTTTATGGTTTAAAATAAACTAAACTATGTTTAAAATTTTTAATAATAAAGTCGAAGCTTTTGGTTTAGATATTTCAAGTAAATCTTTAAAGTTTTTACAAATCAAAAAGAGGAAAAATAAATTTTATATCACCTCTTTTTTAGAAGAGAGAATTCCAGAAGGAATTATTAAAGATGGTTTTGTTGAAAAAGAAAAAGATTTGGCAAAAATTATTCAAGATTCTTTGAAAAAGGTTCGAGGAGAAAAAATAAAAATTCCTTTTGTTATTGCTTCTTTGCCAGAAGAAAAAACTTATTTAGAAATTTTAAAATTACCCAAACTTTCTGATGAGGAATTAAATAAAGCAATTGAATTAAATGCCGAAATGTATATTCCTCTGTCTTTAAAAGATTGCTATTTTAATTTTAGAAAACTTCAAGAAAGCAATGGTAACATTGAAATTTTGCTTGCTGTTGCTAAAAAAGATTTAGTTAATAGTTATATAAATGCTTTGGAAATGGCTAAATTAAAACCAATTAGCTTGCCAATTGAAAGCGAAGCGGTTGCTAAAGCAATTTTTCCTTTTGAAAGGCCAAAAGAACCAGTTTTAATTGTAGATTTTGGCGAGACAAGGACAGGTTTAATTGTTTATCATAATGAAATTAGAACCACAAGCACTATTCCGGTTTCTTCGGAAATCTTTACTTTAGCTATTGCTAAATCATTAAAAATAGATTTTAAAAAAGCTGAAGAACTTAAAAAAGAAAAAGGTTTGTTTGAAAGAGAAAACGAAGTTTTTGATGCCCTAATTCCGCCCTTAAAGGACCTTTTAGATCAAATTAAAATCTATTTAGATTATTACCAATCTAAGAAATATCTGAACGGTTCTAAAAGTAATGGAAAAAAGATTTCTAAAATTATCCTTTGTGGCGGAGGGTCAAATTTAAAAGGTCTGCCAAATGTTATGCAAACAATGATAAATATAGAAACAGAATTAGCTAATCCTCTCAAAAATATTTTTGTTTCTGAAAAATTAAAATTTACCAAAGAAGAAAGTTTGGGTTTTACAACTGCTATTGGCTTGGCTTTAGAAAGTTTTGAAATAAAAGAAATTTATGATTAACCTTTTACCTTTAGAAAAAATTAACGAAATAAAAAAAGAATTTAAATTTAAAAAAGTAGTTCTGGTTTTAAATTCGACATTTTTTATTTTATTAATTTTTGCTTTATTTTTATTTTCTTTCTCACAATTTCTAAATTATCAAATTAAAAAGAATGAAAAAGAAATCTACGCAAAGACAAATGCTTTTCAAGAAACTATTGAAATTCAAAATAAAATTAAATCTTTTAATAGCCTTTTGTCGAAAATCAATAATTTTCAGCAAAGCCAATTTTTAATTAGTGAATTTTTCGAAGATTTTTTTACAATTTTTCCAAATAATCTTTATTTAAAAACTCTAATTTTGCAAAAAGGTGAAAATAAAAACAATCCACTTTTGGCAGTCCAAATGACAGGAGTAGCTCAAGATAGGGAAGCAGTCTATTCTTTTAGAAATATTTTGAAAACAAAAGAAAATTATCGAGAAGTTAATTTCTTGCCAAATAGTTGGTTTAAGGCAAATTTTCCTGTATTTTCGGTAACTTTTGAAGTAACAAAAAAATGAAAAAAGGAGAAAAAAAATATTATTTTTATTTCTTGATTTGTCTTCTCGCAGACATTGCTTTAATTTTATTTTTGGTTTTGCCCCTAAAAGAAAAAATTGAAGCTAACTCTCGAGTTATAAGTTATCAAAAAGCAATTTTAGCAACTCAAGACCTTCAGTTAGCAAAAATTAGAGAATTTCGAGAAGAAGAAAATGTTTTTCAAAAAATTGAAAAAGAAATTTTAAGTGGTTTTGTTGATCCAGACAGCCCAATCGATTTCTTGAACTATTTAGAAGAAACAGCTAAAGGTTTAGATCTTTCAATTACAATTTTTCGTTTAGAAAAAAAACCCAAAGATTCTGAGAGTTTTAATTTAGGTTTTAAGTTAGAAGGCAGCTTCGAAAATATCATAAAGTTTATAAAATTAATTGAAAATAGTAATTTTTTTCTTGAGGTTTCTAATTTAAATTTCGAAAAAAAAGAAAGTACAACAACAGCAACGGTAATTTTAAAAGTTCTATCAAAACAATAACTTTAAATTCTAAAATGAAAAATTTTTTAAATAAGTTAAATATTATTTTTTGGAGAAAAGTCTATTTAATTTCTTTGCTTTTTTTCTTTTTTATGCTGACCTTTTCTTTTTATCTTTATTGGAAGTTTTACCTTAAAATTGAAGCTAAACCTATTGGTGAGAAAATTACAATGGTCAACAAAAAATTAATTGATAGTTATTCTCAAAGTCAAAATAAAAAAGTAGAAGCTAAAAATAAAGTTAAAGAGCTTAAATATCCTGATTTATTTCTTAGGCCAAATGGATTTCCAACCTCAACTTTAGAGCAATAATTTCAATGCCAAAAAAGATATTTTTTCTCTTTTTGTTTTTTTTAGTATTTGGCAACTTTATTTTATGGTCTGAGATTTTTTCTTTTAAAAATGGTGAGGTAGTTTTTTTTAATGTTGGTCAAGGAGATGCTATTTTAATCAAAACAAAAGAACATCATAATATTTTAATAGATGGTGGTCCTCAGGGAAAATTATTGCTTAAAAAACTTTCTCAAGAATTGCCATTTTGGGATAAAAAAATTGATTTAATTTTTTTAACTCATCCAGAAAGAGATCATTTAGAAGGCTTACTCTCTGTTTTAGATAATTATAAAGTTGAAAACATTATCTGGACTGGTATTAAAAGAGATACTGAGATTTATAAATCTTGGGAAGAAAAAATTAAGAAAGAAAATGCTAAAATTTATTTTGGTAAAGCCAATTTAAAAGTTATAGCAGGAAGTAATATTTTTTTAGTTCTTTATCCTTTTGATGATTTGGAGGGTTTAAGTTTCGAAAATTCTTCCAATGAAACTTCTTTAGTTTTAGAATTATTTTCTGGAAATAAAAAATTCTTTTTTACAGGCGATATTTCTCAAAAAGAAGAAGAAAAAATTTATAGTAAATATGTGCCTCAAAAAATTGATGTTTTAAAAGTAGCTCATCATGGTAGTAAATATTCAACTTCAAAAGAATTTTTAGAAAATTTTTTCCCAGAATTTGCTGTAATTTCTTGCGGTAAAAATAATTATAGTTTACCTTCTCAAGAAGTATTGAACTTGCTTTCTTTTTATGGTATAAAAATTCTAAGAACCGATATAAATGGTGATCTTAAATTTAATTTAAATTAAAAATTATGGAAAAAATTAATCATCCTAAAGAAGAAAAAACTTTAGTTTTAATTAAACCAGACGGAGTTAAAAGGGGTTTAATTGGCGAAATTATCTCTCGAATTGAGAGAAGAGGATTAAAAATTATTGGTTTAGAGATGTTTCAAGCTACCAGAGAACAAATTGATGAACATTATCCAAAAGACGAAGCCTGGATTAGAAGATTAGGTGAAAAAACTCTTAAAAATTACCAAGAATATGGTTTTGATGCCAAAAAAGAACTTGGCACTGAAGATCCAATGGAAATTGGTAAATTAGTTAGATCTTGGTTAATTGATTATTTAACTTCAGGGCCGATGGTCAAAATTGCCGTTCAAGGAATCCATGCTGTAAGTATGGTTAGAAAATTAGTTGGTTCTTCTTTGCCTTCTCAGGCTGAAATGGGCACTATTCGTGGTGATTTTTCTGTTGATGATGCTACGGCTGCTAACAAAGATAAAAGAGCAGTTCACAATATTGTTCATGCCTCTGAAACACCCCAAGAAGCTGAACATGAGCTTCATTTCTGGTTCTCTTTAGAGGATATCTTTGAATACAAAAGAGCCGAAGAAGATATAATGTTCTGAAAATTATTTTTAATTTTAAAATAAACTTATGGCTTTTTTACAAAGTGGCGATTTTACTTTTAGAGCCCAACAAGCTCTTTTGGAGGCTCAAAATTTAGCCAAAAAAAGAAAACAAAACCAAGTTGATGCTTTGCATTTGCTTTCTGTTTTAATCCAACAAGAAGAAAGTGTTGTGCCTTTAGTTTTAAAATCTTTAGAAATTGATACCCAAGATTTATTAAGAAAAATTGAATTTGAAATTTCTCAAATTATTTTACCTTTGCAAAGATTAGAGGGGGTAGGTGAAGTTTATTTAACTCAAGATTTAACTCAAGTTTTAGAAAAATCAAGGCAAGAAGCAATTGATTTTGGTGATGAATTTATTTCTACAGAGCATTTATTTTTAGGAATTTTTGATAGTAATACAAAAGCAGGCAGCGTTTTAAGAGAAGCCAGATTTCTTTCTCCAAGAGTTAAACCGTTAGAAAAAGAAGAAATTATTAAAGCAATTTTAGATATTAGAGGAGGGGAAAAGATTACTGACCCTAATCCAGAATCAAAATTTGAAGTCATCAAAAAATATACCAAGAATTTAACTGATTTAGCCAGAGAAAATAAATTAGATCCAGTGATTGGTAGAGAAGCTGAAATTAGAAGATTGATGCAAATTTTAAGCAGAAGAACAAAAAATAACCCAGTTTTAATAGGAGAGGCCGGTGTTGGTAAAACAGCAATTGTTGAAGGCTTTGCTCAGAAAATTGTCAAAGGCGAAGTTCCAGAAAGTTTAAGAAATAAAGAAGTTATTGCTCTTGATATTGGAGCTTTAGTTGCTGGTACTAAATATCGAGGCGAATTTGAAGCCAGGATGAAAGCTCTTTTAAGAGAATTAAAAAGAGCCGAAAATAGATATATTTTATTTATCGATGAACTCCACACTTTAATTGGAGCTGGAGCTGCTGAAGGTTCAATTGATGCTTCAAATTTACTAAAACCTGCTCTAGCCAGAGGAGAATTAAGGGTGGTTGGAGCAACAACCTTAAAAGAATATCAAAAGTATATTGAAAAAGATCCAGCTTTTGAAAGAAGATTTCAACCTGTTTATGTAGCTGAACCTTCAGTTGAAGATACAATAATGATTTTAAGAGGTTTGGCTGAAAAATATGAATTATGGCATGGAGTTAAAATTCAAGATGCTGCCTTAAGAGCAGCAGCTGAATTGAGTAGCCGATATATTCCAGATAGATTTTTACCAGATAAAGCCGTTGATTTAATTGATGAAGCCGCTTCTAATTTGAAACTTAATATTGAGTCTGAGCCGCCAGAACTTTCTAATTTAAAATCAGAAATTGCAAAATTAGAAATGGAAAAAGAAAGTCTTAAGAAAGATAAAGAAAATATTGATAAAGAAGAAATTAAAAAAGTTGAAGAAAAAATTTCTAATTTGAGAAAAGAAAAAGAAAAATTAGAAAAAGAATGGCAAGAAGAAAAAGAAATTATTGAAAAAATAAAAAGTTTAAGAAAAGAAATTGAAAAACTAAATCAGGAAATGGAATTTTTGCAAAGAAAAGCCGATTTCCAAGGAATGGCTGAAGTTAAATATGGTAAAATTCCAACTTTAGAAAAAGAAATCGAAAAATACGAACAAAAATTAAAAAAACTTCAAAGAAAGCATAGTTTTGTAAAGCAAGAAGTAACTCCAGAAGATATTGCTAATATTGTTTCTCAATGGACGGGAATTCCAGTTTACCGACTTTTAGAAGAAGAGGCTAAAAAATTAGCTTCTTTAGAAGAAATTTTGAAGAAAAGAATTATAGGTCAAGATAAAGCAATCGAAGCCATCGCTAATGCAATTAGAAGAAACCGAACTGGTTTGGCTGAAGAAAATAGGCCAATTGGCGTCTTTTTGTTTTTAGGTCCAACTGGTGTTGGCAAAACAGAAACAGCAAAAGCCTTAGCTGAATATCTTTTTAATACCGAAAAAGCCTTAGTAAGATTAGATATGTCCGAATATATGGAAAAATACAGTGTTTCTAAAATGATAGGTTCTCCTCCAGGTTATGTCGGTTATGAAGAAGGTGGTCAATTAACAGAAAAAATTAGAAGAAGGCCATACTCTGTGATTTTGTTAGATGAAATTGAAAAAGCCGATCCTGAAGTTTTCAATATTTTGCTTCAAATTTTTGAAGACGGTAGGTTAATTGATGCTAAAGGTAGAGTAGTAGATTTTAAAAATACAATTATTATTATGACCTCTAATATTGGTTCTGAATATATTTCTCAAATGAGGCCAGTAGGTTTTTCAGCCAACGAAAAATTATCATCTGAAGATATCGAGGGTAAAGTTAGAGAAGCTCTAAAAGAGAAATTTTTGCCAGAATTTTTAAACAGAATTGATGAAATTATTATCTTTAATTATTTGGGCGAAAAAGAAATTGCCCAAATAGTTGATTTAGAACTAATCAAAGTTAGAAATAGGGCTTTAAAAACAAGAAACATTGAACTTGATTTTGAAGAAAGTATTAAAAAAGAAATTATCAAAAGAGGCTTTGATCCGAATTTTGGCGCTAGACCATTAAAAAGAGTTATTCAAAAAATGATTTTAGATAATTTAGCCCAAAAAATTGTAAAAGGCGAAATTAAAGATGGCGATAAAGTTTCTGTTGCTTTTGAAAATAACGAAGTTTTATTCAAAAAACAAAAAAAGGCTCAATTTCATAGTGCAGTAAAAGTTGAAACAAAATAATTTTATGAGTAAATTTTATTTTTTTGTTTCAGTTTTTTTCTGTACTCTTCTTGGTGTTTTAATAGTAGAAATTTTGATAATTCCAGTTTTAATTTCAGCCCCTTTTTTTCAAAAAATTAAGTTTTTTGAAAGATTAAGAAAAGAAGTAATTTTAAACCCAGTTCAAGAAGTAGTTGTTAGCGAAAAGGAACTTATACCTAAAATTTTCTCTGATACGAACCAAGGAGTTATTTTAATAGGCCCTCAAGAGAACAAATTAAGGTGCGCGATGCCTATTACTTCAGATGGCATTATATTGGTAAAAAAAGATTTTATAGATTTCAATAATCTAACTCTTTATTTCAATGGCGCCAAAGAAAAAGTTAAAATTTTAAAATCAGACCCTAAAACTAATTTTGTTTTAATTAAATTAGAAAAGTACAACTTAAAAACAGTACCCTTTCTAGAAAATAAAAATTTATCTTTGGGTAGCTCAGTTTTTTTAGTAGGTAAAAATAGTCAAGAAATAATTATCAATGTTGGAAACGTGCGTTCTGTAGAAGATAATTTAATCTCTCTTAATCTTAATGAAAAAGGAGATTTTATTTCTTGTCCCATTTTTACATTAAAAGGGGAGTTAATTGGCTTAGTTGAATCTTTTAATGATAATATTACCAGAGTATTGCCAATTTGGACTCTTAGAGAAAATCTTGGCTTTTAACTTTTATGTCTAAAGTTTTAAAATATTTGTTAGGATTTTCTTTTGGTCTTTGTCTATTTTATTTTGTTGTAAAATCAATTGGCGGTGGCAAAATAACAGAGGCTATCTTTTTTATTTTTAGCCTTCAAGGATTAATTTTATTTTTAATTTCTATTGTTACTATTTTTGTGGCTGTTTTAAGAAGAAATTATATTTTCCAAAATTTTGGTGCTAAAATTTCTTTTAGAGATGTTTTGCAAACTTGGTTTATTAATTTTGCTTTAAACTATTTTACTCCTGTTTCGGTAGCTGGGGGAGAAATCCCGACTATTTTAATTTTGCAAAAAAAGTTTAACATCGATTCAATAAATGGTACTAGCGTTATTTTAATTGATGAAATCCTTAATGCCACTTTAACCTTTTTTTCGATTTTAGTTGGAATGATTATTTTTGTTTTTTACGGCCATTTTCCATTACAATTTATTAGTTATTTTATTGGCTTTATTACAATTTCTTTATTAATTCTTTTATTGTTTTTTTATTCTAAAATGATGAAACGGGAAAGTTTTTTGAAATGGTTTTTTCAGAAAATTAAAATCGCCGATAATTTTGCAAAAGAACAAAATTCTAGTATTATTTTCGCTGTCGAAGAAAACTTAATTAATTTTTTTGATATTAAAAAAATTTCTTTTTGGAAAGGATTTTTATTAAGTTTATTAAGAGAAATATTACTTATTTTTAGAACTGGAGTTCTAATTGTTTTTTTAACCGGTGGTTTAGAATTACAAAAGGTTTTAGTAATTTATGCCCTTGGAAATATTTCTTCACTTTTTCCAACACCAGCTGCTTTAGGCTCTTTTGAATTAATGACTTGGTTAGGTTTTGCTTCTATGAATTTTGCCAAAGGGACAAGTTTAACCTTTGCTCTGGCTCAACGTTTTATAGATATAATTTTGTCTCTAATAGGTTTAACAATTTTTATTATCGTTATATTTGAGCTTATTAAAGAAAAAATTATTAATTTTTTTGAGAGAATTTTTAATTAAATATGAAAGCAATTTCTCTGAATAGAATTATTAAATATTTAATTTTAAGCGATTTAGTTTTTTGGTTTGGCTGGGGACTATTAAATCCAATTTTTGCAATTTTTATTTTAAAATCTATTCAGGGGGGGGGAGATATAATAGTTATTGGCATTGCCAATGCAATTTACGCCTTAACTTTATCTTTATTTAGAATTCCCTTTGGTATTTTATTAGACAAATTTCCCAATGAAGATGATGATTATTTAGCCTTAATTTTAGGATTATTTTTAGTTAGCATTTTACCATTTTTCTTTATGATTGCCAAAAAACCATTTGATATTTATTTGCTTCAATTTTTTCATGGCTTTGGCATTGCCCTTTCTTTATCTGGTTGGACAGCAATTTTTACTCGTCATATTGATAAAGGAAAAGAAGCAACTCAGTGGGGCATTGATGCTACTGCTGTTGGTATTGGTACTGGCATTTCTGGTTTTTTAGGAAGTGTTTTGGTTAAAAATTTTGGTTTTAATTTTACTTTCTTTTTAACTGGTATTTTTGGCCTTTTAGGTACTTTTTTGATTTTGGCAATTAAAAAAGAAGTTTTAAAAAAAATATGATTAATAGAGACATAGCCAAAATTTTTTATCAAATAGCCCAATATTTAGAAATGAAAGACGTTCCTTTTAAACCTCAAGCCTATGAAAAGGCAGCCATTATTTTAGAAGATTTAAAAGAAGATGTAAAAGAACTTTATCAAAAAGGAGGCAAAGAGGCTTTATTGGATATTCCTGGTATTGGAAAGAGCATGGCAGAAAAAATTGAAGAATATATTAAAACTGGAAAAATTAAAGAATACGAGGAATTAAGAAAGGAAATTCCGGTTAATCTCGAAGAATTAATGGCAGTCGAAGGTTTAGGTCCGAAAAGAATAAAAATTTTATATGAAAAATTAAAAATTAAAGATTTAGATTCATTAGAATTAGCCGCTAAAAGCCATAAAATTGCACCCCTTTTTGGTTTTGGAGAAAAGACAGAAAAAAATATTTTAGAAGCAATTCAATTTCTAAGAAGATCAAAAGGCAGATTTCTTTTAGGCGATATTTTACCCCAAGTTCGAGAAATTTATCAAAAATTAAAAAGTTTAAAAGAAGTGGAAAGAATTGATATTGTTGGCTCTTTAAGAAGAATGAAAGAAACAATTGGCGACGTTGATTTTTTAGTGATTTCAGAAAAGCCAGAAAAGATAATGGATTTTTTTGTTTCACTGCCTGGCGTAGTTAAAATTTGGGGCAAGGGAAAAACAAAATCTTCAGTGAGAATGAAAGATGGTTTTGATATGGATTTAAGGGTTCTGCCAAAAATTTCTTATGGTGCTGCTTTACAATATTTTACTGGCTCTAAAGAGCATAATATTTCTTTAAGAAAAATTGCTATTGAAAAAGGTTTTAAATTAAATGAGTATGGTTTATTTAAGGGCAAAAAAATGATTGCTAGCAGCGATGAAAAAGAAATTTATGAAAAACTTGGTTTAGAATATATTCCGCCTGAAATGAGAGAAGACCAAGGCGAAATAGAATTAGCTTTAGAAAAAAAATTGCCAAAAATAATTGATTACAAAGATATCAAAGGAGATTTGCATTGCCATATTAAATGGCGAGGAAAGTTTGATGGGGGAGAAAACACTGTCGAAGAAATGGCTCAAGCAGCTCTTGAATTAGGTTATGAATATTTAGGTATTGCCAGCCATACAAAATTTTTAAAAATAGAGCATGGTTTAGATGAAAAAGAATTAGAAAAAAGAGATGAAGAAATTGATAAAATAAATTTAAGATTTCAAAAAGAAAATATAAAATTTAGATTATTAAAAGGATGTGAAGCCAATATTTTAAATGATGGCTCTCTTGATATTGAGGCTAACACTCTTTCAAAATTAGATTTTGTTATTGCTGGAGTTCATTCTAATTTTAAAATGTCAAAAGAAGAAATGACAGAAAGAATCATTAAAGCAATGAGAAATCCAAATGTTGACATTATTTCCCATCCAACAGGAAGAATTATTCAAAAAAGAGACGAATATCAAATTGATTTTGAAAAAATTTTAAAAGTAGCCAGAGAAACAGGAACAATTTTAGAAATTAATTCTTACCCAGAAAGATTAGACTTATCAGATAAAAATATTAAAATGGCAAAAGAGGCTGGAGTAAAAATGGTCATTAATACTGATTCTCATCAAAAAGATCAGCTTCGGTTTATTGAATATGGTATTGCTCAGGCCAGAAGAGGCTGGGCAGAGAAAAAAGATATTATTAATACTTTGTCCTTAGAAGAAATGCTAAAATCATTGAAAAGAAACAAAAAATAGTAGTTAGCAATTGGCAACTAAGAGTGTATTGTTTACCCAGGCTAAGCAATAATTAGAATCATTTTTTTCTTGATAGAAAAGAAAATTTTTTTTAAAATAAAAGTAGTTTTCTTTCCTCCTTTTTAGAGAGGCCCCCAAGTTTTCTTTTCTGGGGGCCCTAATTCTACTCATTTTTTTTCTTAAAAGCCTTAACAATTATTATTAAAAAAGTTATTTCAATCGAGATAACTGTAATCCCCACCACCAATATAATGCACGTTACTAAAAGTATTCTGTATACTTTTAGTAACAAAACCTGCATGAGAAGATCAGTAATCATTGTTTCACCCCCTTTTTAATAAATAAAAAAAGCTATTTTAATTATACCACTCTTTTCCACTTTGTTAAATAATTGATAAAGACCCTTATTTAAAAGTGGTTTGTCAAAAATAATTATTTCAGGTTAAAATTTTATAAAAGCCTATTCAAGCTAACAAAATTAGAATTATGAAACATAGAATCATCTTGCATATTGATATGGATGCTTTTTTCCCATCGATAGAAGAAAGAGAAAATCCTCATTTTCAAGGAAAACCAATTATAGTGGGCGCAGACCCAAAGGAAGGCAAGGGAAGAGGAGTAGTGAGTAGTGCTTCTTATGAGGCCAGAAAGTACGGAATTAAATCTGGAATGCAATTTCAAAAGCTTGGCAACTTTGTCCTCAAGGTATTTTTTTACCAGTTAATATGGAACTTTATCAAAAAGTTTCGAATGAAATAATGGAAGTTATTAAACAATATTCGCCAAAATATGAAATTGTTTCATTAGATGAAGCCTATTTAGATCTTACTGAATATTCAAAAATTTTGCTCAACATTAAAATATTTGGCGAAAAAACTGGATTGGAAATAAGCTATAAAAAAGCCGAAGAATTAGCCAAAAAGTTAAAAGATGAAATTTTTAAAAAAGAAAAATTAACTTCTAGTATAGGCATTGGGCCAAATAAAACAATTGCAAAATTGGCTTCAGAAAAAGCCAAGCCAAACGGATTAAAAATTGTAAAGCCAGAAGAAGTTGAAAATTTTTTAGCCCCTTTGGCGGTTAATGAATTGCCAGGAATTGGGCCTAAAACAACCGAAAAATTAAAAGCAATTGGAATAAACACAATTTCTGAGTTAAAAAGTTTATCAAAAGAAAAATTAATAGAGATGTTTGGAAAAGTAGGGGAAATTTTTTGGCAAAGAGCAAGAGCAATTGACCAAGAACCAGTTAGCCAAAAAGAAATTATAAAATCAGTTGGGAGACAAATTACTTTTGAAAAGGATACGAGAGACCCAAAATTGATTTTCGAAAAATTTGATCAGTTAATAATGGAAGTTTACAGAGAAATTGAATCTCAAAACTTTTCTTTTAAAACAATTACCGTTATATGTCGATATTTAGATTTTGAAACTCATACTAAATCAAAAACTCTTGATAAACCATCAAAAGATTTCTCAATTTTAAAAAGAGAAGCCAAAAAACTTCTCTTAAAATTTATAATGGAAAATTTCAAATTAATTCGCCTCATTGGCTTACGGGTCAAAAAAAATTAAAACTATAAGATTAAAATTATACTTAGATTTTTATTAAATTCTGTTTGGTATATTTTTTCTTTTGGTATAAAATACTTCAAAGAGGGGAGGGATGGCAGAATGGTAATGCGCGGCACTCGAAATGCCGTGCCCTTTTGGGCTTGCAGGTTCGAATCCTGCTCCCTCCGCATCAAATTTTAAGACCAGTAAAATTTGATTCCAAAATACAAACTACGCGCACAAAATACAAAATTCTCCAGCTAATTTTACTGTCAAAAAATTTTTATCTTTTGAATAGAATCAGAACCTATTTTAAAGAAAATCTTAATGCTAAATTCTGGCTTGTGCAATTCTTTAGTACGTTTCTCTAAAAAATTTTTACCCCCCTTTTGTTGACCTAATTTTTCATCTCATTTATAATTATAATAGATGAAAGGGATACAATTTTTCTAAAGACGAGTTATTAAAAAATTAAAAATATGGTAAATAAAATTGTAAAATTAAATTCAGATATTCAGAATAAAGTAATAAAGAGAGATCAAGAAAAATTTGTTTTGGTAGACGACGAACAGAAACCTACATATTCTTTAAACGAAGTTTTAGATAAAGTAATTATTGGAGATTGTTTAAAAGTAATGAAAAAATTGCCGGCAGAATCTTTTGATTGTATTTTTGTAGATCCGCCATATTTTCTTCAACTTCCACCAAAAAAATTATTAAGGTGGACAGGTAGCGTAGTTAATGGCGTCAATGATCAATGGGATGTATTTAAAGATTTTGATGAATATGATAATTTCACCAAAAATTATTTAACGGAAATTAAGAGATTAATGAAACCTAATGCCACAATTTGGATTATAGGGACATATCATAATATTCATAGAATAGGGAAAATAATGTTAGATTTAGGATTTTGGATTTTAAATGATGTTATATGGTTTAAAACAAATCC